>FWWM01001954.1_pt1 | contig 58952 bp, 75 predicted proteins | sample 2228351 | NCBI WGS metagenome assembly FWWM01 (sample SAMEA103939774, study PRJEB20133) | metagenome
ATAGCTGGCTGTCCCCCGACGCCAGAGGCAGTAATAAGGGCGTTTATAATGCTTCACAATAAAATTAAGGGCAAGCCGGGGCCGTACATTGAGCCGACGAAGGTAGACCTCACGCCGTATCTCCCACCGCCGCCTAAGCCTGCGGCAAGGCCCACGGCCTCTGCGCAACAGCCAGCGCAGCAAACCGCCGCGTAGATATGTCGGCAAAAATACCCCCCAAATGTCCGCCTCAGGCTGACCACCCGTTGCTGGGAAAGGTAAAAGAGGCCCTTGGGGCGCTGGTGCTTACACATGGCGTAACGCCCGAGGGCCACCTCTGCGTAATGGTGCCCCCGGACAAGGTGAGGGATGTGGCCAACGCTGTTAAAAACATGGGCTTTGACCACGTCCTCTCCCTAAGCGCAATTGACTATATGGCTGAGGGCAAGTTCGTCGTTATGTACGTATTTGCCTCGTACCTCACCCCGGAGCTTAAGGCCCAGCTTCTACACGTGAGGACGGAGATACCAAGGGACAACCCGAAGATTGCCTCTATAGCGGACATATTCCCCTCGGCGGACTACGAGGAGAGGGAGTGCCACGAGATGTTCGGCATATGGTTTGAGGGCAATCCGCATATGGGCAAGCGCTTCTTATTAGATCCCGACTGTTGTATTGACGAGAAGACGGGGAAGCCTCTATACCCCTTGCGCAAGGACTTTAAAGTCCCCGACTGGGGCCTAATGGGATAGGCCTCTGGCGAGGGATAAAAACGCAGTAATTAGAGACAAATAGGCGAGGAGCGCCAGCAAGGCGGTCACCCCCGCGGACACGCTTGTTGCGTTTTTTAAATAATAGCTGGCCACCGCGTTGCTCACAGACTGCCCCAGCACTCTGGCCTCCGCCACGAGCGCAGACGCCATGCCGCGCCTAGAGGGAGGCACGGAGGACAGCACTAAAGTGGTATTTGGGACGATAAACAACGCGAAGCCGACGCCGATTAGAAAGAGCAATAGCGGCGCGGTTGAGGGCGCGGGGGCTTGGGAAAAGGCGTATAAAGACGCCGCGAGAAGGGAGGCGCCGGCGGCGGCTACGGCGCTAGGAGAGGTCTTGTCGCTCAGCCTACCTGCAACTGGGGCTAACGTCGCCATGGCGACGGCTTGTATTGATAGGAGCATTCCCGCCTCGCGCGCGGGCATACTATACGCCTCTTGGAAGAGAAGACTTAAAGAGGGCGAGAGAGCCGCGGTGGACAAGTAGTTAAGAAAAGCGGCGGCGACAGAGGCCGTGAAGACGACGTTGCGGAACAGCCTCACCTCCACCACGGGGTCCTGCCTGTTTAGCTCCAGTACAAAAGTAAGGGCCAGCCCAGCGGCTCCTAAAACTGCCACATGCCAAGCCCCGACGTCAATTCCAACTATAGCCGTAATGATAGACGCCGCAAACAGCGCGGGGCCAGCAATGTCAAAAGAGGTAAAACGCGGCCTGGAAACTGGGGCCTTGCCAATTAAGACATAGGAGACTATTGCAATGACGACCGCGGGGAGGAGGACAAACCTCCAGCCCGCCTGGGCCAAATAGCCCCCTGCCACAGGCCCGGTCACCAGGCCAATATAGACAGAAGTTGAGTTTAAACCCACGGCGGTTCCCCTCCTCTCAGGAGGCACGATTTGAAACAAAAGCGCGTTGTTGCTACCAAACACCGCGGCGAGGCCCACGCCTGCGACTATAAGCGATGCGTACAAAAGGGACGCGTGAGGCGAAAGCGCCGCCGCGGCGAAGCCGGCAGCCACAACGCCCAAACCCGCCTTAAATACCCTCATATGGCCCAAGGCGTCGGCAAGGCGGCCAAACGGCAGTACAAACGCCGCGATAGTCAACGTCAGCACGACGAGGAAAGTAATAGCTCCAGTAGACGGCACTCCCAAATCCCTCGCCAAGACAAGAAGGGCCACACCAATAGCGCTCTGAGAAAACGGGGTAATGAAAGAACTCAGCAGTATGGACAAGAGGGCTCTATCCATGGGAGAAAAACACAGTATAAATATAGCAAACCCCCTTACAGAGTAGGTTTGCCACACCCCTGAATAAAATTATAGATTTTGCAAAAAAGCGAAATAAAATACGCGGAAAATCAAACGAAAAAAAATAATACGGAAAAAACTATTACTTATGTCAATCCCAAATGTAAAGCTAATAGCAATGGTGATAACACTAATAGGCGTTCTAATCTATGCAGGTAGCACCACGGTATCGGGATGTGCGGACTATGGGGTGGCGCTGGGCGGAGGGCCTAATTATGACGTGCGTTGGATGGATGGTACTATAGACTACCTCGCCGAGTATGATAAATATAGATGCACCGGTAATAATATTTCAGATCGAAAGGCGTGGTTCTATGTAAATAACTACGCAGGTAGGTTGGTGAACTGGATATGTGCCTCAGTAGGAGTTAGATATACTCTCACTGCTATAAGTACTAGTAGTTCTTGGTTTATGATTCGAAGTGGCTTTTTCGGACCCTTTCTTGCCCAGTATGATGTTTACGGCGATTATCAATATCTAGGATACTGTGAGAACGTTGTGTACAGCTATTCAATAAGAGCTAGACTAGTCTGGCCATGAGGTTGTGGCTAATACTCACTTCGGTAGTTACCATTGCTTTAGTGGTTGCGGCATTGCTGGCTGGGAGCCAGCCGGCGCAGATCACAACCATAGACGCGGCGACTACGGCTACTGGCATGACCACGACGCGGGGCGCCCCCACGGTTCAGCCAACTATTACGCCTTCTGTAACCTCAGCCACCGCCTCTAGCCAAGCGCCGGCGATTGAGTCCAACCCATCTACTGAGGTCGCTCCCACGGTGACGCCTGAGGCCAGATCCGGAGGCAACAAGTCCCGAGTCCGCCAAATGGGGTCTCTAGTGTTGTTAAAGTTGCCTATTACGCCCCACGGCTTTGAGAGGATTTACATAGCATACAAGTCTGTGGAGATGGATTACTTCAAGAAGCCGAAGAGAAATGACACTGTTGTCAAAATCTACGGCTTCTTAAACGACGAGGCGCGGAGGGAATTCGCTGAGTTGTCCTATAACTCTTCAAAGGGAGTGGTGGATTTCATATTGAGCTATCCCGATACTGTGACGCCTGATGAGTTTATGAAATTAGTCGAGGAGTTAAGGAGGGAGTTGCCAATTGGCGACGTATATTTCGCAAGCCGCTTGGAATACGCCGTGTTAATCACGAGGAAAAACGCGACGGTGGCGGAGGGACCCGTTGCAGACATTATCGTCTTAGACGATGAGGACTTCAAGCGGCTTAGCTTGAAGTATCTGGGGTACGAGGTAGATCCCTGTAGCAACGTCATCCTACTACCCTCTGACTATGGCACCATGTTTACAACTGGACAAGTCGTCGAGGCCTTTATCCCCTTGGCGTGGTACGGCGTGCGGTCCAGCGCAGCTAGAGCGTTCCTACAGGCCAACATCCTATTTGAAATACGTCTCCTCAATATCAGCGCGTTTGAAGCTGATGGTTATATAGGCAAGTGCTTCGCCGAGTCATTTGTAGACGTACCGCCGTACAAAACCTATGCAATTGTAGAAGTCCCAGAAAAGGCGGCAAGATACGTCCATTACAAAAACTGGGAATATAGGTATGAAATAGCGCTTCAGCACCCCGAGAGGTTAACCCGCGCGTTCAGAGAGTCAAACGTGACCAGATATATAAATTGGTATAGAGAACGGCTAGACAGTGTGAGAAAAACGCTACAGGAGCTGAAGGCAGAGATAGGACTCAACTAACACTTCCAACCTTTTTCCAACGCCTATTTTTCCACTTGGACGTCTCCTAGGTTCTGTTTAGTGCGTAGGGGACAAAAACTTTTAAAGATGGGCGAATTTTAGCATTGGCGGCCGTAGCTCAGCGGGAGAGCGCCCGGCTGAAGACCGGGCGGTCCCGGGTTCAAATCCCGGCGGCCGCACCATCGCTTTTCTACATGAGATGTAGACATGGTGTTTTGTGTATTGGGGCTTGTTGCGAGTGTTGTAGCTAGTTCTGTGTTTTAAACGATGTGGGGTGTGTGGTTGGTGTTGTTCGCCGCTACGGAGGATTTTTTAAAATGGATGTACGTGGGGCTTATGCCGTTGGTAGTGGAGGTGTTGGGGATTCACGCCCACGTGTTGAGGAGGTATGGCGTGTTGCCAGATGAGGAGGTGGGCTCGGCGGTGGCCAAGCTTAAAGCAGCCGCCCCACACCTCGCGGAGTTTTTACGAGAGGCGGCCTCGTTGCAATAATCACCGCCGCGAGCTATTCGAAGGTGGAGGTGCCAATATGTCCGCATATCGGCTAGTGCCGCTTGGCGGCGCCGTGTAGAGTATAAATTTTTTAAAGCCATTGCGGATGTCTATAATCGCCGGCGCGGGGAGGTCATGTAGTTATCCCGATGTTGTTTAATATGGCGTAGGGGCTGTGGGTCGGCGTTGGCATGTCCCACCAGTAGACTTGTTTTGTCTCTTTAGAGAGCAGTGCGACGTTTTTCGCCACGTTTTCTAGCGTGTCGGCAATTCTAATGTACTTGATTACTGCCGCGGGCTTTCCATTCTTTACCTCAAGAGCAACGTCTCTGCCCACTGTGGAGAACTGGCCTGTTTTTACGTTTTGAAAGCGGGTATACCAATTATTGTGTATATACACGCCGTTTTTCAACTCTCTGAACAAATCCTCAACGTCCGTCCCCCCGTCTCCTGGCGATATGTATACATGCCCCGGCGTTGGCCTTGCCCAGTTGTATAAAGCGTGCCCGGTTGGCTCCATCCCCAGCGCGTGAGCCGTGCGGCGGGTGTGTAAAAAGCCAGCTAATACGCCTTTTTTATACACATCTACTGGACGCGGCGTTAAGCCCTCCATATCAAAGGGCGTGTATCCAAACGCCTCTTGGCTGTGGGTAATGTCAATAACTGTTAACAGGGGAGAGGCGACTTCTCTCCCCAAGTCGTCTTTTGTATATCTCGAGCTGCCTGCTAAGATCTCAGAGCCGGATGCCCACACGGCGGCTATTTCGCTTATAATATGGCCGAATACCAGCGGCGTGAGTAATAGGCTAGTCCTAGAGGGCTCTGCTCTTGTCTGAGGAAGCCCCTTTGCCAGGCGTAAAATATGTGAGTTTTCCTCCCCCAGCCTCTCCGCCTTTATGTCGCCTATTCGCCTACCCGCGGCTGCGCTAGTCGCCGAGAGCTCCCCCAAGAAAGATCTCATAGTCATGTAAATCCTGTTGACAGAGTAGCTCCCCTCTCTGCCCGCGGTGTCTTCATATGTGACTGTTACGTAGGCTAGGTGTACTACGCCAGCGCTTCTCTCCACGCCCTGAGCGCTGTCAACAGCTGTTTTTACTAAATCTGGCAATTTACTGAAATCCTCCGGCGGCTCGTGGTATTTAGCCGGCTGAGGCCCGCCGAGCGGTATATAGAGGGGATCCTCGGGGAGAGATGCGAGGCTTTTCACAGCCTCTTCAATTTTTTCAACAGTGGGAGGCCCAGTCACTCCCACAAACGCAGTTTTTCTCGCTTTTGATAGGTAAATGAAAGTGTTTTCGCTCTGCCAATTTTTAAACACAGTGATGTCGTCGTTGGCGAATCTGATCATGTAATTTAACTGCTTTATCTTCACCACGGCGGCTTCGTCGGCTCTCCCCGCCAAGAGTTTAAAAATCATACTACTCTCAAATTCCTACTTCTAAAAGTTGGCCCTCCCATAGTCACGGGGATACCTTGTGAGGGGTTTCCCTTGCCGCATGTGCCAACGAATAGTTGAAAGTCTTTACCTACGGCGTCTACGTTCCCCCAGAGCTCCGGCGTGTCCACTTCAATAAAGCCCTTCACTGGGTTTTTCAACTCGCCGTTTTCAATCAAGTAGCCCTCTAGTATTCCATACCTCCCAGAGTACCTCGTGTCGTTTATATTCCACTCGGTATATGATACTACGTATATCCCGCGCCTAGTATCCCTAATTATTTCATCAGGCTTCCAATCCCCGGGCTCCATATACGTATTAGACATCCTCGGTATGGGCTCTCGGTCGAAAAGAGATGCCCTCGCCCCGGCGTTGCTGCGAGATCCAATTACCGCGGCGTATTGCCTGTTGGCGATGAACTCAGTGGCCACGCCCCTGTATACAAGGCGTTTTGGACGCGCCACTACGCCCTCGTCGTCAACGAGGTAAAAGCCGTAAGTGCCGGGAATTGCCGGGTTGTCAGTAATGTTTACTAAATCACTGCCGATTTTAACCCCCCAATTGCCCGGCTTTATGTAAGACTCGCCGGCCTCCGCCCCCTCCCTCCCGTATATTCTGTCTAGCTCAAAGGGATGCCCTATAGACTCGTGGACGAGTATTCCAGTCATCTCTGGCGCAAATACTATGTCGTACCTACCCGGCGGCACTGCCCTGGCTTTTTCCAGTAGCGTGTGCAGTTTTTTCGACTCCTCCTCCAATACTTTTTCAGCCCCCGTGATGGAGTCTTGAGACGTGCCGCCTAGGAATACATCTCTCTGCAAACTGCCAAGAGACGGCTCGTGTTTAATTAACATGGCAAAGACGTATACTCTGGGCACTTTGCTGTATACATCTGCGCCGTCGCTTGTCACTATACGCTTCTCAGTCCTCCAGACGTTTGCCGCCAGTCGCCTCACTGACAAGCTCTTATCGACATAGTCGTCAAGAGTTTTTAACAGCTCCACTGGTTCTAGCTCTATGTCGGGCAGGTGGTAGCTGAACCTGGCCAGCGCCTCTTCGCTCAGCGCGACAGGAGTCTTCCTCATCCTTCCTGCCAGCTTTGCGAGCTTAATCGCGTTTTCCACGGCCTCGAAGACTTCCTCAGCGTCTATTCTCGAAGTAGCCGCAAAGCCCAGGCCGCCGCCGGCGACAACTCTGACGGCTATCCCCTCGTTGACGTATCTAGCTGAGTACTCCAGGTGGCTGTTCCGCATAACCGCCACAGACCCGCTATCTCTCTGCCACCGGATTTCAACATACGACGCGCCTTGCGATAAGCCGTAGTCCAAAGCTCTGTACAACAGAGATTCCATAAGTTAAATCTCTAAATGCCTTTTTATACATCGCCCTCCAATGGCCGCGCTGAGCCGAGCTGGAGGATTCCGCGCATACTGTCTATTGCCAACTGCACGGCCTGTGCCGATCCGACAGCGGCGTCGAGCTGAGGGATCATACAGAACAGCAGTTCGCCAACAGCAACCCCCTCTAGGAGGGACATTGACGCGATATGGAGAGATGGAGGATATTCGGCATGGCAAACGCGTCTAAATATTAAAAACCTCTCATCATCACTACCTATGAAACTAGAAGGGGTTATTGTGGCCACAGTAATGCCGTTTGCAAAAGACGGCGTTAATTACGAGGGCTTGAGATTGCTCTTGTCGAAAATTGTGGAGGCCGGTTATCACGGCGTGTTTCCCACGTCTTCAACGGGAGAGGTGACTAAACTATCGGCGGAAGAGAGGGTGAGGGTTATGCAACTGGCTAAGGAGGTTGCGGGCGGCAAGGCGCTGGTCGTCGCCGGTACTGGCACTGGGGATCACGTATCTACAATTGACATTGCGAGGAAATATAAAGACGTTGGCGTCGACGCCATACTCATCACTCCGCCTTATTATATCCAGTACGACTGGGCCGCCCTGTACGCCTTTTATAAAAAGGTATTGGATAAAGTGGACATTCCAGTGATTCTGTACACAATCCCCCTGGCCACTGGCTATAACGTGCCCGTGGAGGTTTTTGAAATGGTGGCAGGCGAGTACAGCCAGGTGGTTGGAGTTAAAGACAGTAGCGGCGATTTTAGATACCACCTAGATCTCATCCATCTACTCGGCAAGAGGCTGTCTGTCCTCCAGGGGCTGGATATGTTGTTTGTCCCGTCTTTAGTAATGGGGGCACACGGCGGGATTCTGGCGGGGCCCAATTTCCTAGGCAGGATCACCCTTGAGCAATACCTCCTCGTCAAAGAGGGGAAAATCGCAGAGGCAGTAGCCCTCCACAACAAGCTAATGCCCCTCTGGAGATTTATGGGCGGATGCGGGCTGGTGGGAAAGCTGGGCGGGAAGTGGCCCACGCTATACAAACTAGCCACGCAGCTCGTCCACGGCATAGACATGGGGCCTCCGAGAGAGCCCCTGCCGCCAGTTGACGACAAGGACAGGCGCGAGTTGGAGAAGATTTTAAAAGAGCTCGGGTTAATATAACCAGTTTTTCCCAACCCCGTGGGCGTTGTAGACAGGAGAGTTTTCGAAGCGCGGAAGAGGGCCTTTGTGGAGAGGCTTGAGAGGGAGGCGTTGCAAGAGAGAGTAGACGGCGACATATTGCCGCTTTTAAGGCTCCTTAACCGGCACCCCCACATCTACACTACCTCAAGCTGTAGCGGCAGGATTATGGTGGCTGAGGCGGTGAGGCCTAGTTACAGCAAGGGCAGGGGGTTTAGGCCTGTTGCTAAGTGGCATTACCCCATTGACAGCGACATTGTGAAAGAGGTATTAGAGGGGGTGGACAACGCCTGGCTCATGGTGAGGGGGGCGATTTTACACATCTCCGCCGCCGATGCAAAGACTGCATATAGGCTAGTGGAGCTGGGGAGGGAGACCGGCCATAAACACAGCGGTATTATCGCCATGAATAAGGGAGGTATTTTCGTGGAAATCTTGGGAGAGGAGCGTCTGGACATACCGCTTAAAAGCCGCGGCAGAGTTCTTACAGACGTAGAGGTCGCAGTGGAGGCGGCTAATAAAACTCTAATTCTGGCAAAACTCCGCCTCTTTTGGCTAGCCGCGAGGATTGAGGCGGAGCTCTTCGGCGTGGAGGCGCCTACAAGCGAGGAGATAAGAGGGGCAATCCGGCGGTTTCTCTCTTGTCTTTAACGGCGCTACGCAAGATTTTTTAAATTGGATGTACGCCGTACACATGGCGAGGGCAAAAACCGCAAAGGCCTATTCAGATCCCAAGAGGGTACAGCTCTTAAAAATAATAGAAGATAAAGGGCTGGTGACGCAGGGACAGTTGGCAAAGTTGACGGGGCTGAGCTGGGGTCGGCTACAATGGCATTTATACGTGCTTGAGCGTGAGGGCTTAATTAAAAGAGTAGTAAAAGACGGCTTAGTCTACTACGCCCCGGCGCATTTGACTATTGAGCTTTTTTCAGCTCAAGAATAAGGGGGTTGTATACTAGAGGTTTGTTTATCAGCCCCACCGGTATAGATAGCGTGTTGTTGTTAATCACTACTTCGCTGGGGATAACGACGTCGGGCGGGGCTGTGATTTTATACCTCCCGTTTGGCAGATTCCTCACTACTAACGTAAAGGTCCTATCAGCGGGGACTAGTCCCAGCGTCCCCGGCCGCGTGAGGTTAAGGTTGATGTCTCCTCTAAGCCAGATTTTCCCAATACAGGCTATGTAAACGTATTTGTTTATTGTGTAGTTCACCCCCAAGTAGTTCACGGCCTTTATGTCTAGTGGCTTGTCGGACTCCAGTTCGAGGTAGATATTAACAACGCCTAGTCTCCGCGTGGCGTTTAAGTCGTATTGCTTAAAGTAATCTCTCTCCAGCGATAGAATAGACGCCGTGTTGAGCTGGAGCGTTCCGTTAGCCGTCACCGCCTTGAACACATAGTGCGTAACTGGATCTTCGGGACGCGTTCTCTCAACTGTTATGTTGAAGTAATAGTAGTACTTTTTGCCGAGATTGGCGCATTGTAATACCTCTGGAGTAGCGATATACACAGCCGCGTATATTACACGCGACGATGCTTGGGGCTGGGTAGTTGTGGCAGCGGGCTTTGAAGTGGCGTTTGTGGGAGTTGGCGTGGAGGTGGGAGTGGGGATAATGGGCGGCGCAGTCGCTGTTTGTGTCGTGGCGGAGTGGCTGTAGATGACGTAGACTAGCGATAAGCCGGTTGCTAGAATTATTGCCAGGGCTATGATAATGGCGTAGTTGACTAGAGAAGTCATAGCGACGCGTTAATGTACTCCACCATGCGGTTTAGGGAATCCATGTCCACTTCCCTGTGGGCATCCACCGCGTTGAGGTTTAAAGTCAGGGGGGTGATGGCGATACCGCCCTCTTTTAACACCACATATACGTCTGTTTCGGGCTCTGGGGCGAGGTCCCTGCCGTATAGCCAATAGTACCTCACCCCCCGGGGATCCACCCGCTCCACTACTTGCTGGGCGTAGCGTAGTTTTGCCGCCTTGACCAACTTCGCCCTAACTCCTCTCCCCAGCCTTCTGGGAAAGTTAACGCTTATAACGTCAACTCCCTGGGGCATGCCGTTTTTTAAGACGTAACTGGCTGTGGAGGAGACCACGGCGCCCATTATTTCAACGGCCTCTTTATTATTTAAAAGTTCGTTCCAGTTCTCTAAATACGCCGAATAAGCCAAAGCGGGGATTCCCAGAAGCGCCGCTTGGAAGGCGGCGCCTAGAGTGCCCGATGACAGTATAACCTGGAGTGAAGTGTTGTCCCCAAGATTAATGCCGGAGAGGACTATGTCGTACTTCCGCCCTAGGCCGAAGGTGGCAAGGTAAACCGTGTCGGAGGGAGTGCCCGACGTGGCAATTGCCCTAAAGCCGCATAAATCTACTTCGTACATCCTGAGGGGTTTGTGGAGAGTGATGCCGAGCCCTGTGGCTGATTTTGGCGACTCGGGGGCAACTACGTCCACGTCTCCCAGAGATAAGGCGAATTGGTAGAGAAGCCTCAGCCCCGGGCTGTGAACGCCGTCGTCATTAGTGACCAAGATCTTCACAAAACTCGTGAAAGAGGTATATTTAATGGTTTTAGATGAGTTGTAGTTCTATTTTTACAGTGTCTGGCACTCTTATAGTCATTAGCCTGCGGAGAACTCTCTCAGACGCCTCTATGTCTATAAGTCGCTTTGATATCCTCATCTCCCAGTGGTCAAATGTGTGATATCCCTGGCCCGAAGGCGCTCTTCTCACTGTGACAATTAAACGCCTTGTGGGCAACGGGATGGGCCCCCTGACTTGTACTCCCATTTTTTTGGCTAAATCCACAATTTCCCTGGCCACTTGCTCCACATCGGCGGGATTTGTGCCGTAAAGCCTTATTCTCACCTTTCTCCTAGAGGCAAGAGACATCGTCGCCATTTATTTCTGAGGTATTTAAACCTTATCGGGGTAACAACAATTTTAAATATTGCTGTCGCAGTTGCGACTATGAGCTTTAACAGGCCGCCTAATGGCGTGTATTACATAAGAAGTGCGGTGGAGCTGAGGGCATTTGTGAACTTGCTGAAGAAATTTAAGGGCTACGCAACTACGCTTATTACCCTTTACATCAACGCCGAAAGGCCCATTCCTGACGTGGTAAACCTCTTGAGGTCTGAGTGGTCTACAGCGGCTAACATTAAGGATAAGACGACAAGAACCCACGTACAAGACACGTTGGAGAGAATTATTAACAACCTAAAGGGCGAGGCGAAAGCCCCCGAGAACGGCATGGCGGTTTTTGCCGGGTTCCACATGATAAATCAGGGGAATTATGAATGGGTGTATTACGTCGTGATTCCGCCGCAACCTATTAACACCTTTAAATACATCTGCGACACTGCTTTCCACACGGAGTTGTTAGAGGATCAGTTACATGCCGGAGTGGTTTACGGAATTGTGGTAATTGAGAGGGGCGAGGCCGTCATAGCCTTATTAAAGGGCGGGCAGTGGGAAGTGGTGAAGTCTGTGGAGTTTTTCGTGCCCGGAAAACACCACGCAGGGGGTCAGTCGGCCAACCGCTTTAAGCGCCAGACGGAGCACTTAGCTGAGGCTTTTTACAAAATGGTAGCGGAGGAGGCGAATAAAATATTTCTCCAAATACCCACGTTAAAGGGAATAATTGTGGCGGGGCCGGGCCCCACGAAAGAGGACTTTCTAGAGGAGGGCGGTCTTGACTACCGCCTAAAGGACAAAATACTGGCAATTGTGCCTGCTTGTTGCGCCAATGAATACGGCGTGATGGAGGCTATTAGAAACGCCCAAGAGCAATTAAAAGAGAGCGAGTACGTAAAGGCTAAGGAGGTAATGGACAAGGTGATGTACTACGCCGTTAAGAAAAGCGAGTATTTAGTATACGGCCGCGAGAGGGCGTTAAAGGCCTTGGAGATGGGGATAGCTGATATAATTGTAATCGCCGAGGAGTTGGGAGAGGACGCCGTGTTAGAAGTAATTATGAAAGCGGAGGAAAAGGGGATCAAAGTGGAGGTGGTGCCCAGGGGCGTGGAGGAGTCGAAGACGTTAATGCAAGCCTTCGGCGGCTACGTGGCGTTGCTCTCCACTCCTGTATGGGTACTTGAGCAACAGTTGAGTATTGCCGAGGCCGCCCAGCGCTGAGCCTACAGCTGAATTACCACGTCGGCCACTTCCTCAAATTCGCCTAGATGAGAAGTCACTACTATTGTGGGCACAACAGAGGTGAGATCTCTTACTAATTCCACAATTCTCCTTCTGTGCTCCTCGTCGAGGTGCTCCGTGGGCTCGTCAAGCATCATAAAGGGCGCTCCGCCTAAAAGGGCTCTGGCAAGCGCCACCCGTATAGATAGTGCCAGGAGGTTCTGCTCTCCCAGCGATAGTAAATTATGCTCTATGTACCCCGTAGGCGTTGAGATCCTGGCGACGTAGCGGCCGTTTAATTCCACTAACTGAGCCGACTTAAAAGACTCCTTGTGTCTGAGCTTAAGAAAGACGTAGTTTAACTCCTCATTTATAGCGCGGAGGAGTATCTGCCTTGCAAGCGGTTTTATTTCCCCCAGCGTATTCCGAATGTTCTTGCCAGTTGCCAAGGCCTTGTCTAATTTCTCAATCTCGCCCCGCATTTTTTCAATTTCAGTTTTCACAGATTCCAACTCGCTCTCCGCATCTTTTAACTGGGCCTTTAGCTCTCTGACGAGGGCCTCTGTGGCTAAATACTCGTCGTGTTTAACTCTGAGCTGTTGGTATAAAGCCTCCGCCTCCTCAAGCGAAGACTTCACCTCTTCCACCTCGCGGTCAATTTGGCTAAGTCTACTGCTTACTTCTTTTAACCTCTTCTCGTTCTCCTCCAGCCTCCGCCTCACCTCTTTTATCCTCTCCGCCACATCTCTTTCCCTCTCCACTAACGCCGTAAGATATGATCTCCTCCTTTCTGTCTCCGTCTTTTTGCGGTACAGCTCCTCCAGCTCTGCCAGCTTTCGCTTCGCTGAGGTTAAGTCAATTTTTAAATAGTCCTTATAGGCTTGATACATTTTGTCAAGAGATTCGTATTTCCGCACCTCAGCTCGTAGCTGTTGAACGAGGTCCTCTAGCCTCTTGACTTCCCTCTCCAACCCTGCCAATTCAAGCTCATGTCTCTTCACAGCCTCTGGGCGGAGGGGCGACCCGCAGATTGGACACACGCCGCCTTCCGCCCGGCTGGCCAGTCTCACCACGTCTCTAATAAGCTCAAGCCTTGTATTAACCTCAGCCAGCCTTTTAGTGGCCTCCTCTAGCCTCCGCCTCGCCTCTTCTAGCCTTACAGGGTCGTAGCTCCGCGCCTCAGGGGGGATTTTTTCGGCGATGGAGATCAGTTGCCGCAACTCGTAGTACTCCCTCTCCACATCGCCTATTTGGGGCAGGCCCTTGAGCTCCTCAGACGCCCGCTTAATCTCCTCAATCTCTTTTTCTAAAAGCTCTAAATCCCTCTCCGCCTCAATTGCCGCCTGGGCCAGCTCCTCAAATTTTTTCTCCAGCCCCTCCCTCTCCTTCGCCAAGGAGACGTATTGCTCTTTAAGCTTTAGATACCTCCTCTCCGCCTCTAAATACTTCTCTTTAACGCCGGCTAGTTCTCCCAGTTTTTTCTCCAGCTCAGCCAGCCTCTGCCTCAAACTCTCTGTCTTTGTTGCGAGCAGTTGCCTCCTCCGCTCCAACTCCTCCCACTTGCCCCCGACGCGTTCTCTCTTGGCGCGGAGTTCGTTGAGCAACTCCCTCAACAGCTCGTCTAATTTGTCGAATTCGTCGAGGCGAAGTATTTTGTCGATGTACGCGGCCTCTTGCAGAACTCTCCTCAACTCGCCCTGTCTAATATACAGGAGGTTGCGGTATTCCTCTATCCCTATTCCTAATTTGTTTATTACCGCCGCCGTTACGTCGGCATCTCCCCGGGCTATGATAGAGCCGTTAATTGACATGTAAGTGCCGGAGGGAGTAGTGCCGTTTTCGCCGAATTTCCTAACAATGAGGATTTCACTGCCCATGTGGCTCATGTATAGCTTCACTTCTCCCGACGTGGCGCCTCTGCGCAAATAATCCGCCCATTTGCCGCCCACTTTTCTAACCCACTGAGAGCCGAAAAGCGCCACAGATATGGCTTCCATTATGGAGGTCTTCCCCGAGCCGTTCGGGCCGTAGATGAAATTCACGCCGTCGCCGAACTTAAAAGAGGCCTTTCCGTGGGCTTTAAAATTTAACAGCTCAATACGCCTAATCATACAGCGCCTTTAATAACAGCCTATACGCTGCCTCTTTTTCGCCCTCCCTCAAAAGTTCCATGGCTTTAATAACCACCTCAGCGCTGTTCCCAAGCCTCTCCTTCATGAGCCTCCACAGTTCCTCCATGGCTGATCCCCTGAGGGAGACGGCTTTTTGCGGAGTAGAAGTGCGGTCTACTACGTCTACGTATAGCGACTTGGAAAATATCGTTGCGATTTGCCTAGTCCTCACTCCCTCTTCAAGCGTACCCCAAATCTCCAGTCTTATCACCGCGCCCGGTCTGTCGAACATTCTCGCCGCCTCCTCGGCGGCTTGGAAAAGCTCTTTTTTATCTCTGACGTGGAGCCTAATTTTGTATAGTTGTCTATTGCGCCGTAGTCGAAACGCCTTTAAGGACACCGCCCGGCCCGAGGCGTCAATTAGAATTACCCCCTTTGCCGCCTCCTCTTGAGTCTTTTCAAAACTCCCCGCGTAGTCCCAAGTCTCGAACTCCCCCGCGTCCCACAGCTCAAGGGATCCGGCCCACACAGCCCCCAGGGGGTGTTGGGCCAAGTGGTCGTGGACATGGCCCGCGGCGATGTGGATGTAAGAGAGGCCTTGAAACACGGACTGGGGCATGGTGTAGTCGTCTTCTTCAGCGGGATACCTCGCCCTGACTCCCTCTATTGCCTGGTGTATTGCCAGTATGGCGCCGGGAGGCGCCTTAAGCAACATTTTCCTGTAATCCCCTGCGTACTCTTTAGGCGTGGCGCAAGCGCCGAATATAAACACACCTCCTATATCTGCGGATTCCCAGCACAACAGCTTTAACAGCTTTACTCTATCTAATAGTTTCAGTACAGTATCCTGGGGACAACGGGAATCTGGACACCGCTCGCTTTCCGCCTTAAATCTGACGTAACTGAAGTCGTGATTGCCCCCTATGGCGTAAATCGTAATTCCAGCCGCCTCTGCGGCCTCTACGAAGCGGAGGAGGGCTCTCGTAGGAGGCCTCCTAGTGTCGAAGAGATCGCCTGTTATTAATACGGCGTCTGCGGACTTGCCGAGTTTTAACGCCTCTTCAAAGGCCTTGTAATAATCCTCCTCCCTCTCGGGTAGGCCGTATTGCGCCCTGCCTAAATGGGCGTCTGATACGTGGAGAATTTTCATCGCACTTCTACAACCTCCTCAAGGGCTTTGTAGACGTGGTGACAGGGCTTGCCGACGCCACACGCGCTACATACGGGCACTCCGTTTTCAAACCACACATCAACCTCTCGATTGTCCTCCAGGAGTTTCACGCCCACCCTTCCCCCTTCGCGGATTTTCCGCAGAATTTTCAGCCTAGCTGCGGAGAGAATTAGGCTGGGGCTAGGCGCGCTGTTGAAATACCTCCTCCAGAGTCGCGAGGCGTCGGCAGTCTTGTCCACTTTCCACGTGGTTGCGAGGTCGATGTCCGATCCCCCATATTCAAGTACTCTGTCCCTCACTCTTATGACAACGGGGAGTTTGACAATAGGGCCTAATATGATCGCCTCTCCCACGTCTAGACCTGGGAGGTTTTCCAAGAACTCCTGGGCCAGCAATTCGCTACTCTCCCTCACAGCCTCTTGATCTTTGGGGTTAATTATGCGCATAATGACTTGGCTCTGGCACTGGCTTATAATATCGGGATCTACTTTACTCGGCCGCTGGCTAATAATCACTAGGTAAACGCCGAATTTACGCCCCTCTGACGCAACTCTCGAAAGAGCCTCGTAGGACTTGGTCTTCCTCAGCGTCTTAGGCGGCGCAAATCTATGGGCCTCCTCTACGAATAACACCACTGGCCACGGCAGTTGAAAACCCTTTAGAGATCTCACATGCCGCACTCTAGCTTGAAAAATCCTATTTACTAAATGCGACACCACGTAGTCTTGCACCTCTTCGTTCACGCCGGCTAGGTTAATTATAGTGATGTCGCCCAGCATTTTAGAAAGAGGAGTGGAGCGCGGGGCGAAGACCCCCAGTCTCTGTAACCGCTTTAAATAAGTCAAGGCGCTGAAAACGGCGTGGCGGTCTCTAGAGGCTAAGTGTTTTAAATCTGTCATTGGGAAATCCCCCTCCACCTTATACTGCTGGAATAATTTATTCAATGCGGTTTCCCCCCTCATGGCGGTGTACAACACCTTTCTGAGAAAGGAAAGCCCCACCGGCCTCCCCGCGGCCTTCCTCACTTTTTTCGCATATGACCAAGCCAGATAAATGGCGTATCTAATTTTCTTGGCGCCGGGGGGCACCCCTGCGGCGTTGGCAATGGCCTCGGGATCGCTGTCTAAAACGCCTATTTTATACATCAAGTCCCCAACGTGGTGTTCAGAAACCTTAATCACTTTGGCTGTGTAGGGGCCCAGGCGGTATATGCTGTCGCGGATGGGGACGTATTCCCCATGTGGATCAATCACGACGATTTTAGCCCCTTTTTTCAACAACTCCTCTATTAACACGACGGAGAACCAAGTCTTCCCGCTACCAGTGGCCGCTATAATGGCGAGGTGTCTCTTAATGCCGTTGAGATCGAGGCAAATCTCCAAATCTCTGCTTGTAAGCCTCCCAACGCAGAGGCCGTGCTCTACTTTAAACAGCTCCTCCACGTCTTCCCTCTCCGCCAAGTAAACAGAGGTCCCTATTCTAGGCGGGTGTTTTGGCTGTCTAAGCTCCCCGCCCTCCACGTAGCCCAACACCTTTACCTTGGCTATTTGCACCTCTAGTATGTTATTTGAGACGTCTCTAATTACGTTGTAGAGGGGCAAATCCCGCTTGGCTGAATAGGGATCGCGGTATAGTTTTACAATCTGCCCCAACAACCTCACGTTAATTAGCTCTCCTCTGGACGGGTCGTACTCCACGTGGTCTACGGCGACATAGTCGTAAAGGCTAATGGGCTTCTCCGGGTCGAGAGTGGCTATGAACTCAAAAGGAGTGGAAGCAGCCACTATATACCCTATCATCATAAGCCCCAGGCCAGTTTAATCCTCCGGGCGATGCCAACATCTTCCACCATGTTTTTCAAATACACGGCGTATTCCGACAGCTGGCTACTTTTAAACGACGCGACAGAGTGGGCGTACCAAAGCCAAGTGTTGTAGTGGACTGGGTCTCGGAACTGCTCCCTTAGTAAACTCACGACGTCATCAACGCGGGCAGGTGGGTAAAAGGCCTTTACCGGACTTCCGTCAAACATCCTGGTGCCTTCCACAGGTATTTCCACAAGGAGGGGGGATTCATCCCTATCAAATTTTATGTAGAAGAAATAAATTTTTGGAAATGTATCAAGAGCATCTCTAATATATTCCAATATATTAGAATTAAAATTATCTTTAAGCCTAAATATCAAGGAATCCTCTAATCTATCCTCGGCGGCTTTAACCAGCCTCTCCACCGTGGTCAACCCCTTGAAGTTCATATATGCATCGCATCCGCCTACAAGCATTGGGACTGTGTAGTGGCCTGAGGGGAGAATTTCGGCTAGGATCTCGATGTCAGTAATTGAGGGGGTTATTAACAGGGTCAACAGCCTGGCCCCCTCGTAGTCGTAGTTCCTAATCGTTTTATAAAGCTCCAATAGCTCTTTTCTAAACTTGCGAATCCACAAAACTGAGTACCAGAGGAGCCCCCTTTGGAACAAGTGGTCTCTATACCTCTCCCCCAGAATTTCGAAAATAACGTGTTCTTTTAACAGCTTGTAATTGTGGTCTTTAGAGACAAAGACGAGCCTTGCCCCCCTTTCCCGCGCGGTTTTTATAAGCCTAGAGAGAGTGTACAACGCCGTGGCCAGCTCCGGCACGTAGTAAAGGTTTTGAAACTCGCGGGTGAGGATCAAGTTGTGTACTAGCCTCACCGCTTTGGCGTATAAAGACCCGTCCATTAATAACACGTCCACGCCGTGTTTTTCCAAAGCCCTCATGCCCACGAGCGATTCAACAATGACTAAATACGCCCATGGAAGCGAGGCGGAGTCCACAGAGGCAATGTCGGCGATAAACTCCCTCTCAATAAAATCGCTCCCCACTGCCGCTGCCCTTGCCAACACTACTTGATGCCCGTTGGCGAGCTTGACGACGCCAATACCCCCGTCAACGCCAGCCACGTTGAAAGACGGGGGGCTTCCCTCAATTTTTCGATACAAGATCTTATCTCTAAGCTGATCTAGCGCAAATTCCTTCTGTGTACGTTTTTGCAAATACTCCCGCAATCTTTTCCCCGCTGTCGCTATAAACATGTCGAAAAAATGGTCCACGTCTATTTTATGTGTAAGACTTATATAAGTGGGGCGTAAGCATACTTCAGGAGAGTAGGCTAAAAGTTTTGAAAAGCCCCAGTCAAGAGGGAGTAGCGAAGACAAAACATTTTAAGTTAACTCACAACTGAAAATGTGGAGGACTTAGCCCAAAAAGTAGTAAACGCGAGGAGAATTCTAGACGGGCTTTTCTTCAAGTTCAGCGATGAGATAACTGCCAGTCTAACCGCAGTTTTGACGCGGGAGAACTTCATCCTCATAGGCCCCCCCGGTACGGCCAAGACAATGCTCGTCGCCTCAATATCTAAACTTCTAAAGGCGAAGTGGTTTTACAGACTGCTTACGAAATTCACAGAGATAGAGGAAGTGATTGGGCCAATAGACGTGGTGGAGTTGTTAAAGGGAAATGTCAAGAGAATATACACAAACTCCATCGTCGAGGCCGATTTCGCTCTGCTAGACGAGATATTCAACGCGTCTAGCGCAATTCTCAACACTATGCTTACTATATTAAACGAGAGGGTGATTTACGACGGGGGCAACATCATACCCGTTAAGACATGGACTGTCTTCGGGGCCACTAATAGAATACCCGACGAGGAGGAGCTACAAGCTCTATACGACAGATTCCCCCTAAGAGTCTTTACAAAATACGCCGCCCCCGAGGAAACTGAGGACTTAATTAAAACCGGCCTCCGCCTGAGGAAGGAGTACGAGTCGTTAGCGCCCGTTATGTCAATGGACGAGGTGAAAAAATTAAATGAATACATTAAGAACTATGTCTATGAGAATATGAACAGCCTTGTGAAACACATATCCCGCATTGTAGCCTCCTTTTTAGACCACGTGGTTATCTCCAACCGCACAAGAGTTAAAGTGCCTCTGTATGTAGTGTCCTACCTCACCGTGGTCGGCATAAAGCCATCTGATATAGACGCCGCAGTTCTCAGGGCCGGCACGTTGAAGGTGTTGAAATACTTAGTGAAGGACAAAGAGGACTTGTCGGAGTATGAGTCCTTCCTCGCCACTCACATGCCCGGCAACCTTTCAGTGCTTTACGACATGGTTAAAGAAATAAAGGCATTAATTGCAAACAACGCCATTTCTATCGCCAAGGAGAAATTAAGAGAGGCATACGAGCTGTTTGAAAAATCCGTGGCAGATCCCGTCACGTACCGCTTCTTCCAAGTGGAGATAGAGGAGATTAAAACAACGCTTGAGCTGTTGAAAAGCCAGTTATAATGGGCGCCCTTATAAACGTAGATTACAGCGACGAGCTCACCAGGCTGAGAGTCCATGAGATAGTGAAGTACTTCCAGCGCCTGGGCATACCGTTAAAACTTTCCAAAATCTCCAATGAGATAATAGCGGACTCGTTCTACGTCCATTACAGAACCCCCATCCTCAGGGAAAAACCCAACAACGAGGAGGTCCTCTGGTATTTATTCATTAAGTCTTACTTGTCCACAGACGTCTACCAAGAGGTGTCAAAAATCAGCAGATATAACTATCAAGTTTCAAAGTCTGCGTCTATAAAGCTGTTAAGAGCATATAACAGCCTCATATCGAGAATAGAGAGAGGCGCCGTGGAGGGGGTTGAGGACAAGAGACAGGATTTGAGAGAACTCAGCGAGAATCAACAACTCCGCCAAGAGATAAACAGCCTATTGCGGTTTTACATGGGGAATATAAAGAACATTGAAAAATTGAGGAAGTCTATAACTAAGGCGTTGGGCAATGAGGTGGGGAAAGAGGCAGCCGAGCTCCTCTTTGACATAGACATCGACCCTTACAGGGCGAGACTCGCCAAAATTTTAGAATCGCTGGTGGAGATGTTATCTGCCATACAGCCAGAAGTGGAACAAGGCGAGATTTCAGAGAGGAGGGGGGTCCTATCAGGCGTAACTAGGCTCAGGACCTACGCCGACTTACAGAGGGCTACAAACTTGAGCAAGGCGTTATATATCCAGTCCAGAGAGCTCTTCGGCTATAAACTCGCCACAAAGTCCCTTTCAATATATGACATGTCGCTGGACACAAGGGATAGAGTATATCTCCTAGTGGACAAATCGGGTTCTATGTTCTACACGCTCTACGACGGCGTGGCCATGGACATGACTCAAAAGATCACTTGGGCAACAGCGCTGGCAATAGCGCTGATGAAAAAGAGCAAGAGGGTTGTGTTGAGATTTTTCGACCAAATGGTATACCCTCCCATTACGAATATTAAAGACATTATAAAATCGCTACTCCGCGTGTTGCCCCTTGGCGGCACAGACATCACAGCCGCTGTTCACACGGCAGTTAGAGACGCTAAACAAATGGGTCTGCACAACTACAAACTGATTATCATAACAGACGGCGAAGACGACATGGTACAACCAGAGGTGTTAAAAATGGCCAAGGCCTCCTTTAGAGAAGTAAAAGCAGTTTTAATAGGGGGATACAATGAAACTATAGAGTCGTATTTACCCACAATAAAGATAAATACTGTTAATCCTGAATCATTAAAACTAGCACTAAAAAATATTTAAGCCGATAAAAAAGTTAAGCTATGACCTGCGGGGAAATAGCTAAAAAGCCGCCAATTACAATAACGCCAGATAAAACAGTGGAGGAGGCCGCGGCCATAATGGCAGAAAACCGGGTGGGGCTACTGGTGATCGTGGAGAGGGAAAATCCCAAAAAGCCCATAGGCGTAATATCCGAGAGGGATATCATAAGGACAATTGCGAAAAAAGCCCCGTTGACCACCACAGTAGATAAAGCAGGGACTATGCACAACTTCGTCTATGTATACGCCGATGAGCCCATAATAGTAGCAGCAAAGAAAATGAAACAATTTCAAGTGAGGCACATAGTAGTCCTTGATAGAAACGGAGAGGTATACGGTGTAATATCAATCCGCGATTTAATAGGAGAGAGGCAGATATTAGAAACTTTGGCCAGAGACTGGGCCCCTACAATAGAGTAATTTTTTTTATATACCTCACAAAACCCTCCCATGAATAAAAACGTCATAATAGGCGCAATTCTAGCCGCGGCAGTTGTTGCCGTGGCTGTAATAGCGCTTGTCACATACAAACCGCCGCAAAGCCCGCAACTCACTCCCCCTGGGGCACAATCGGGGGGCAAGCTATACGTCTACTTGGCGCAACTCACAGGGGGCCAGAGCGTCCAAATGTTGACGTATTACATCCCAACTAGTGACGGAGTTGTATATGCACAGCTCAGCAACAATACCATAACTTATTTCTTATTGAAAAACGACGGGATTATTAATATATTGTCTCAATCGCAAGGAGGCTCTTATCAAAAATTGACATATTACAACAAGCTGATGGAAATATGTGTCAACTCGACAACACGAGCTGTTATAGCTGGCGAGTCCATAACGCTCAGCAACAGCCAGTGTACTCCGTCGACATCTCCGCTACCCACGGCTAAGAACTTCGACGAATTAGTATTGTTAGTTCAAGGACTTCCCGGCCCAACCTCGCCCAGCCAGTGGAAACAGTCGGGGGTTGCCCAGACGCCAATGGGCCAAGCCACTATCTATACCAACACCACAGATGTCCCCATTATGCCCGGTCTTTCGGCCACTTTAGACTACGAAAAACAAGTACTGGGAGACGGCACTATTTACGCCCTTAAAGTAAGGCTCTCATACGGCGGGCAAGTTGTGGCAACTCTGACATACACTCTTAAAAACATAACCGCGGTTCCAAACGACGTTAGGAATATAATAAATGAGCTTTCAAAAAATGTCGTTGCCACGAGAGGAGGGGGTTTGGACATTTTAAAAGTTGCCGAGAAAATAGGCATGAAATTCGACGGCAACTGGCCGGCGGCTGTCGTCTTCTTCGACTTACAGTGTCTCTACTGCGCCCAGCTCTTCAAATACAACTACACTCTATTTGAAGGCCACAAGGTTGTATTAGTGGATTTAATAGTCAATCCCGACGCCACTACGGCACACCAAAGGTTGAGATGTCTATACCAACAAGATCCCAATAAGGTAATACCTACTTTGCGAATTCTATACGATAGGTTCCTAGCCGGAGATCCCAACTACACCAGTATACTCCCAGAAAAACAGTGTGATATTGACGCCAATGCGGGGATGCAATTAGCCACTTTACTTGCAGGCCAAAACGTGGGCACGCCCATGGTAGTAGTGGTGTATCCAAACGGCACATATACATTAATAGTGGGATACGACCCTGCGAGCATCGCCAGGTCGTTAAAGGGGTGAGGGAGTTTTTATCGCCAAACTCAGTAGCTGTTGTAGGGGCCTCGCCCAAGGGGGGCTCAATAGGGGGTCAGATTTTAATACAACTGTTGAAAAATTTCAAGGGAAGAGTATACGCCGTAAATCCGAAATATGACGTGGAATACGTAGGAGGTGTGGAGGTCCGTTTTTACGACAAAATTTCAAGCCTACCGGAGGCGCCTGAGCTTGTAGTAGTGGCAACGCCGGCGGAGGTGGCGTTGGGCGTAATAGACGACGCTGGCAGGGCCGGGGCCAAGGCGGCGGTTGTAGTATCAGGGGGTTTCTCAGAGATAGGCAGGCAAGAGTTGGAAGAAGGGCTAATAAAAACGGCGAGGAGATATGGAATTAGGGTTTTGGGGCCTAACTGTATAGGCGTTTACAACGCCTTCAACGGCCTTGACACAATGTTCCTGCCCGCAGAAAAGGCGGGAAGACCCCCCGCGGGCCCAATAGCCTTTCTCAGCCAAAGTGGCGCCGTAATGACGGCGGCTCTTGACTGGGCGGCTGGCGAATATGTAGGGGTGGGCATCGCGGTGAATTTCGGAAACAGAGCAGACGTCACAGAGGCGGATTTTTTAGAGTTTTTGGAAGGGGATGAGAGAATTAAAGTAGTAGCTTTATATCTCGAGGGGTTTAGGCGGAGGAGTGACGTGGCTAGATTTTTGCAAATTGTCAAGAAAATGGACAAGCCGATAGTGGTGTATAAAGCCGGTAGGGGGAACGACGCACAGAGAGCAGTGGCGTCGCACACAGCGGCAATGGCAGGGCGCTATGAGCTATACAAGGGGCTGTTCCGCCAGACAGGTGTAGTAGAGGCTGAGGATTTAATTGAGTTATTCGACATGGCAAAGGCCCTGGCGTTGTATGACGTGAGGGCGGTGAGAAACGTGTTAGTCGTCACGTCCTCCGGCGGCATGGGCGTTCAAATAGTAGACGCATTAAACGCCGTTGGGCTCTCTGTGCCCGAGCTGCCGAGAGAGGCCCAGAGGGAGTTAAAGAGCTATCTACCTCCTGTGGCAGTAGTTTCAAATCCAGTTGACTTAACAGGGCGGAGGTAGAGATGAACATTTCCGCGCGGCGTTAGACATCGGGCTGAGGTTTGCAGATGCGGCAGTCGTGGCGGCTTTAATACACCCGCCTGGTTATAGTGAAAACGCCGCGTGGGAAATTCTACAAATCTATGAGCGGTATAAAAAGCCCGTAGTTGTAGTCTCCTTTGGCCGCTCTCCGCAAACCAAGGCGTTGGAGGAAGCTCTTAAGAAAAGGCTGGTGGTAGTGGATACTCCGAAGAGGGCGGCAAAGGCCTTGTTAGCTGTAGCGTTTTACAGCTCTAAAATAAATCGCCGCAGCGGCGAGAGAGGGAATGAGCATAAAAGTAGCCAGGGCGTATATAGTGGGATCTCCCCGGCCTCTGGCGGCGTAAGTCCATAACAATAGTGGTGCTGTTGTGAAGTCAGGGCTTGTGGAGAAGGCGGTTTTTATATAAGTATCGAAGGAGTTGGCGAATACTATGAGGAAAGTGGCTACGAAAGCCGGCATTAATATCGGCATGATCACGGAGAGCATTGTGCGCATTTCCGACGCCCCGAGAATTCTGGCGGCTTCCACAGCGCTTTTCCCCACATAAGCCACATAAGGCGTTAACAAGACGTGGGCCATTGGTAGGGTGTAGGCCAAATGGGCTAGGAAAACTCCCAGCGGTCCGAATAAATCTATATGCGCGTAGCTCTTTAACAGCCAGAGCGCCGCGGCGAAGGCCAAGGCCTCAGACACCTCCGGCATGACTATAGCGCCTTGGGAAACCGCTAGATATCTGTTGTCGCGGAGGGCGTAGGCCATGAATATGCCGAAAAAACAGGAGACAAAGGCAACGGCGAGGGCTATTAACACGCTGTTAATTATCGCCTGCCACGCCTGGCCCCAGCGGAATAACGCCTCGTACCACTTAAAGGTGAGGCCTCCCCACACATACGGCAATCTGCTGTCGTTAAAAGAGAGGACTATAATAACGGCTATTGGCATATACAACGCCGTAATGAGGAGCCAGGTGTAAACTCTCAGCGCCTTCATAGGGAAAAGGAGCGGATAGTTCTGACAACTAGGTATGTTGCTAACAGGGAGAGCCCGGCGAGTAGAAGAGACAAAATGCTACCGCTGAAGATGTCCCTGGCCTTGAAGTAGAGATCCCATATGTAGCTCCCAAAGGTGTAAACTTTCCACCCGCCCAACACGGCGGGCATTATAACCTCTCCCAGTGCGAATAGGAATATGAGGATAAAAGCGGCGACTACGCCGGGCATTGTTAACGGGAGCTCCACTCTTAGAAAGGCCTCTATCCTGGAGGCGCCTAGGACTCTAGCCGCGTGTACGGGAGTTTCGCTGAGTTTTTCAATAGCCGCGTAGAGAGTCAGGAGGGCGTAGGGGAAGTACTCGTAGATCATGCCCACTAAAACCCCGAGGATCGACCCCCATAACACAATGCCAGTGTATCTCTCAATTATAGTAAATAGGACTAGGAGGGAGTACGCCTTTAGCAGAGTCCCCACCCATAGGGGGGCGATTAAAAGCGCGAACTCCAACTCGCTTCCCCGTTTTGCTAAATAATAAGCGGCGGGGTAGGCCAGGGCGATTGATATAACTGCAGTAAGCCCGGCGAGGAGGAAGGTGGTGGCCACCATGGAGAGAGAGGGGAGCTTTAACAACCCCCCTTCAGAGAGGTAATACCCCAGCGCCAGAAAAGGCACGTAGAAGAGGAGAATTGCCGAGGCGAAGGCCGTTAATGCGAGCTTTTTAATCATTCCGCCACTATGTACATGTCTCTTGCGTCCCAGCCGAATTCCACAACTTCGCCCAGCGAGATAGGAGTTTCTAAATCCACATAGGCTTTGAAAATATAGCCGTTGCTTTGAATTTCCACCTTGAGGTAATGCCAGAGGAAGGTGATGTCCACCACTTGTCCTTTAAACCTGTACGTCCCCCCGCCTATCACCACGTCCTCCGGCCTTATAACGGCGTATCCCCTCTCTGCGAGTCCCAACGCCGCGGCGGGAACGATGTTAGCCTCGCCGAAAAACTCCGCGACGAAGCGGTTGCGCGGCTTTTTATAAAGCTCAATTGGCCTGCCCACTTGTATAATTTGCCCGTCTTTCATTAGGGCAATGCGATCGCCTATTTCCACGGCCTCAAATCTGTCGTGTGTGACGTATATAAGCGTGAAGCCCAGCTTGTTGTGCAGTATTTTCAGTTCTTCCAATAGCTGGTTTTTTATGTCCAAATCCACGTGGCTGAAGGGCTCGTCTAGTAACAAGACCTCTGGCTCAACTACCAGCGCCCGGGCAAGGGCAACTCGCTGTTGCTGGCCGCCCGACAGCTGGTGGACTCTTCTATACATAAACGTGTGGGGATCTAGACGTACGAGCTCCAGGGCCCACATAACTCTCCTCTTAACCTCCTCCTCCGGCACTCTCCTCACCCTGAGGCCAAACGCCACGTTTTCAAAGACGTTTAAGTGCGGGAATAGCGCCAGGTCTTGAAAAAGCATAGACACCCCCCTTTTATCTGGAGGGAGATCTGTGACGTCTCTCCCCCCTATGTAAACCCTTCCCCTCGAGGGGGGTACTAGGCCGGCTATTGTCCTCAACAACGTGGATTTCCCCGATCCCGATGGGCCTAGGAGGACGAGACCTTCGCCGCTTTCTACATAAAGATTAATTCCCATCAGGGCTTGAAAAGAGCCGTAGTGTACAGCGATGTCTTTTAGCTCCACAGATAGCCCCACGCCAAACTTGAAAAAACAGTTTAAAAATTAAAACTCAGTAATACTAGTGCGACGGAGTTCAAAAACACAGCGCTGTTATAAACCTACTCTAATAGTGGCTTATGAATTGGGGTAGAGCTCTATTGACAATAGGCTCTTTGCAGTTTTTAATCTCCATGGCGGCGGCAGAACGGCTGTACCCCGGCTATGATCCGCTGCGAAATTATATCAGCGACCTCGGCTCGCTAAACGCCCCCACTTCTACGCTTTTCAACACAAGCGTTTTTCTGTTGGGGTTGCTGGGCTTACTATCGGCGTATTTACTGCGGAGGGAAATCGGAAGAATTAGCGCTGTGTTGCTGGCGCTTGCGTCAATAGGCGCCATGGGCGTGGGGGTTTTCCCCGAGGACTACGGCGCCCCTCACTGGATATCGGCGTTAATTGCCTTTCTCTTGGGCGCAATAGCCGTAATGGCGATGGGGGCTAGGATGGGAGGTTTTTTCAAAGCCTTTGGGCTAGCCGCGGGCGTAATTTCGCTCACAGCTCTAGCGTTATTTATACCCAGAGTCCACACGCCGCTGGGAATCGGGGGGTTGGAGAGGCTAGTGGCATATCCAATTCTCGTATTCTTTGTAGTATATGGAGTCGCAAGGCGGGAGGCTAGTTAAAGTAGTGGCGGCTATACCAACTGGACACAGACATTTGAGAATGATTCTCTTTTTCGACGACGGGAAGGCCGTGTTGCTGACAGAGGCTTTAGCCGCCGGAATAGCCAGGGCGTATATCGACGTGGTAACTCACCCCACTAGGAGAGGAGTCGTGTTATGCGTCAAGGAGGTGGATGGGAAACCCGGTTATGCCAAGGTGCAATTAGTGGAGTGCGGCGGCGAAGAGGAGGCGGTGGCTGAAGTAGACGCGCTGTTAGAGAGGCTTGGGCCTGCAAAGGGCTAATCTCCTCGACGCGGCGCGTTTCACCTCCTCGGTGTTGGCAGACCCATAAACGGGCCTCTTCAATGCCTCATTAATTGTCAGCAGTCTGGCAGTCCCGGCCTTAATGGCGCTTGCCAGCTGGAAATACGCCTTTCTAAAAGGCACTCCTTTAAGGGCCTCGTCCTCCGCCGTATCTGAGGAAGTTGTAAAGTAGGCCTCGGCGTCTTTACGGGATTTCTCGCAGTTAAACGCCATGTTCTCTATGAAATCTCTAAACACGGCCATGCCCTCAGTGGCGATGTTCAAAACAGCCCAAAGGTGGCGGGTTGCCTCTTGGAGATCTAAGCTGTAGCCCATTCCCACTTTCATCACTAAGGCGCTCATTGCGGCGAAGTGGCCAAGCGCCTCGGCAATTCTAGCCCGCAACACTTCAAGAGTCACGAGATTGCGTTTATGAGGCATTATGCTACTAGTTGACACGTGACTATCAGGGGAGTTCACGTACCCAACTACCGGGCTGTTCCACCTAATAAAATCGTCTACCGCCCGCGACAGCTCGGCGAGAAAAGAAACCACCGCCGAGGCTAGCGCTAAGGCGAAAAAGCGGCTGCCTGAGGCGTATAAGGCGTTTTCAACAACCTCTTTAAACCCAACTAGCTCCGCCAGCCTGCGGCGGTCTAACGGCGTCCTCACCCCCCCGGCTGGGCCCGCTCCGAGGGGAGAGCGGTTTAACAAATCCTCTACTCCTCGTAATATGTGTAAAAACTCTGCCAAGAGCTCGTCTATGGCCAAGAGGTAGTGGCCAAAGGTAATCACCTGGGCCGGCTGGAAGTGCGTAAAACTCGGCATGGGGCAATCGGCGTATTCCAGGGCCCTCTTAGCCAAGGCGCATCTGAGCCTACACGCCTCTTCCTTCAGTCTTTCCGTCTTTCTTAACGCGGCAAGCCGAATTGCCGCGGCGACGTGATCATTACGAGACCTGCCGAGGCCCACCCAGCCCCCTATCTCCTCCCCCAGTTTGTCTATCAGCCACTTTTCTAACGCCTCGTGGACGTCTTCAAACTCCTCCTTAAGTAGCTCAGAGGCGTCTACCTCCTCTAATGCCTTTATTATCCTCTCCCCCGCCTCTTTTGGAATAGACCCTATCTCCACGAGGTGGGCCACGTGGCCCTTCATAACTCTCACAACCTCCTCCGCAAGTTCCACGTCGTCTTTAATGCTAGAAGTGTACTTCTTAACTAAATCCCCCGTCCCCCCTATCCAAGATCTGTAAAAACTCATTAGTGTACCTCAACCCTCTCAGTTAATAGTTCTGTTCCGCATTTAGGACAGCAGTAGGTAATAACCACGTAGCGCCTCGTTTGGTTTTTTCTGTTACACTCCACGGGTTTCACCGGTTTTTTGCAATTTGGACACACCACAGTTCTTTGCCCCATCGCCCCTAGAAAAACATACAATATAAAACCTTATTCTAATTATATAGACTATTTTCTACGGCGGAGGGCTGTGAGGGAGTGGAGGCTCCACATCTCAATAAACCCCCTGGCCTCCTCGTCGCTTGGATACCACCCGGCGCTGTAATCGGCTAACTCTTTGCTATACCCGCCGTAAGGAGACTCCCTTCCCACCACCCACAAAGACCCCTTGTACAACTTCACTCTCACTTCCCCGCTTACCCACCTCTCCATTTCCTCAGCGGCTTTCTCCAGGGCGTTGCGGAGGGGCTCTACCCAGAGGCCCTGGTAGACTAAGTCAGCCCACTGGGGGTCTAGGACGTAGTGCTTAAAGCGAAGCTCCCTAGGCGTTAAGACCATTTTTTCCAAGTCTCTATGGGCGTGATAGAGTATAACAGCCGCAGGGGCCTCGTATACCTCCCGGCTTTTAAACCCCACTAGTCTGTTCTCAATGTGGTCGATTCTCCCCACGCCGTTAGCGCCCCCGACGTGGTTGAGCAATGAAATAATGGACGCGAGGCTCATCTTCTCTCCGTTCACTGCCACGGGGAGCCCCTTCTCAAATTCGATAGTTAAATAAGTGGGGTCGTGCGGCGCTTTGTCGGGAGACACCGTCCATTTGAATGCATCTTCAGGGGGCTCTGCAAGGGGGTCGTCGATAGGTCCCCCCTCTATTGACCTAGACCAGAGGTTGTCGTCTATGCTGTACTTTTTATGCTCCTCGCCCACTGGCAAGCCGTGGCGTTTGGCGTATTCGATTTCCTCAGCCCTCGTCATTCCCCAGATCCTGGCCGGCGCGATTATCTTGAGGTCGGGCGCCAGGGCCTTTACAGTAACGTCGAATCTAACCTGGTCATTGCCCTTACTAGTGGAGCCGTGCGCCACCGCGTCGGCCCCCAGCCTCCGGGCAACCTCAACGACTTTCGCCGCAATTAGAGGCCTGGCTAGGGCAGTGCCCAGGGGGTATACTCCCTCGTACATGCCGTTCATTAATATCGCCCTGGCTATGTACTCCTCGGCAAATTCCCTCTTAGCGTCTATGTAAAAATGTTGAACAGCCCCCGCTTTATAAGCTCTCTCCTCTATTTTTGAAAAGTCGTCTTCTTGCCCAACGTCTACTGTAACGGTGTAGACCTCGGCGCCGAATTTCTCAGAGAGCCACTTAACTGCAACTGTGGTGTCTAGGCCTCCGGAGTAGGCCAGTACTATCTTGCTCGCCCCGACTTACTCTCCATAGTCCTCCACATCTCCCTTAAACTCCTCCAACGTGACAGACCCGCCTTTAAGTCTCACAATATAACGGGCTCCGCATGTGGGACAACTGGCAATTTCCCCGTCCATGACGTCCTCGGGGAGTTCAAACTCCGTTCCGCACACCTTGCACTGAACCACTAGTTTTTGGGTTGCCATAAAGAGAAATTTTAGACTAGTATATAAACTTTACTCTCTATTAATATTCTTTAAAAACTTGTATAAAGTACTATATGTTTTTAATGATGTGAGTTCCAGCGCCGTTAAGAGCCGCATCTATTGGGGAATCAACCAGGCCGCTTGATATAACTACTTCAATTCCCAACTTGGCCGCTTCAGAGGCCATGAGGAGTTTTCTCTTCATGCCGCCCCTAACCTCTTCGCTTTTTACGAGTTTCTCCGCCTCTTCAGGTGTGAGGCGCGGCACTACTTTTCCCCCGAGGATGAGGCCTTCCACGTCGCTGAGTAGAATAAGCCTCTCCGCCTTCGCCTCCCTCGCTACGTCAAAGGCCAGTTGGTCCCCGTCGATGTTTAAAAGCTCTCCCTTTTCTGACACGGCTACTGGGGCCAGGACTTTCAGCGGAGGCGGCGTTAATTTGTCAACGCGTATTTCAGCGATTTTCCCCACGTATCCCCCGTCCACAACCCTCTGCCTCCCCCTCTCGTCGATAACTAAAACCCTCTCCTTGCGCTTGGCCACTACCACGCCGAGATCAGCCCCCGTGAGGCCAAGGGCTTGGACTCCGAGGCCGTGTAAAGAGGCGACGATGTATTTATTAATCCAGCCCATAGCCATTACAAAGACTTTCAAAGTCTCCCAGTCGGTATATCTGCTCACAAGCCCGCCTGGGTGCGTCAAGAACTTCGGCTCTATTCCCATTCTTTTTAACAACTCATTCACCAGACACCCCCCTCCGTGTATAACAACAGCCCTATCTGCGTATTTAGGGAGGTTTTGAATAACTTTTGAGGCGTCTTTACACACTACCGATCCTCCAATTTTTACGACGATCATACTGGCGCCAGCGGTATGTACCTAAGGCCCTCGTCCTCGGGAAAGCCCATTGCCACGTTAAAAGCCTGTACTGCCTGCCCGGCGGCACCCCTCACTAAATTGTCTATAGCCGAGAAGGTCACCAGCCTATTAAGCCTCTGGTCTAACTCAAAGCCTATATCTACAAAATTAGAACCCAGTACGTATTTTACATTTGGATACCTGGAAATCCCCAATCTGTCCTTTACAATACGTATAAATTTAGAATCTCCGTACATAGATCTATACATTTTCCACATGTCGGCCTCAGTGGGCATTTTTTCCACAAAGACGTGGCCTGTGGCGAAAATCCCCCTGACCATATCGACTGCGTGCGGGGTGAAGGCCACTTTAACTCTTTTCCCCGCGAGGAGGCTGAGCTCTTGCTCAATTTCGGCTATGTGGCGGTGGTGCACGGGCTCGTAGGGCCTCACTACATATGTCCTAAAGCTGTGGAGATCTACCACTGACCCCTCAGCCCCAGCCCCGCTTGATCCAATTTTGGCGTCTATCACAGGCGGCGTCTCTCCCAACAAGCCGTGTTTAGCTAAAGGCGCCAGCATTAATATAGACGCCGTTGCCATACAGCCGGGCACTGCCACGAGCTTAGCCCCTACTAGTTCGCTTCTGTGTAGCTCCGGCTGGCCGTACACAGCTTTTTGTAAAAGGTCAGGATAGGGGTGAGGCTGCGGCCACTTATACCACTCCACATATGCGTTGGGGTCTTTCAGCCTGAAGTCCGCGCTGAGGTCAAAAACCGCGACGCCAGACTCGTAGAGCTTAGGGACCCATTTGACAGACTCACCGTGCGGCAACGCGAGGAATACCACATCGGCTTTCAACGCCGCGTCTATTGAGGGCTCTACGAATTTCAACTGGGTGAACCCCCTCAGATTGGGGTGAACTCTGTATACATACTCCCCCTTAAATCTTCTAGAAGTGGCACAGACCACCTCCACGCCGCTGTGTTGCAAGAGTATTCTCAAAAGCTCCCCGCCCACAAAGCCCGACGCTCCTATAATACAGACTTTCATAACAACTCCGCCACCGCCAGAGCCTCTTCTTTGTTTTCAAGCCTCGGCACCGGGTCGACGTCTATTACGAAATGTCTCCCGCCGTAGTCCCCCAGCACTACTCTCGCATATAAAAGGCCCAAGTGGCTCAACACCTCAGACACGAGGCCGGTGGCGTTTTTCACTGTGGCGAAAACAGATATCGTTCTGTGAGGCTTGGGAACGACTAAGGAGACTTTAGATAGCGGGTTTTTCATGTACATCCTGTGTTCTAACACGCTCTTCGCCCCCTCTACGCTGGTGACAGAGCCGTCTATTTCGAGCCTCCAAGCCGTCATTAAAAACCACGGCCTTTCAAGCTCCACTTTTTCCACAGAATAGTCCGTGGAGATTATCACGTAAGGAGGGCCGAATTTAGAAATCCAAGCGAGTCTATTTAAGGCTGAGGATATCGCCTCAGGCGGGTTTATACTCGCCTCGGCAACTTGGCCGTAAATCACCGCGGCGTACGGATTGCTCAGCCGGAGTAGCGCTGTTCCGCGTATTTTATAGACAGGAGTTTCGGAGACGTTGAGAATAGAAGCCCTCTTTCCTTTAGAGGATAGGGCGTCAACTATTACCTTGTCATATACAGTGGGGCTGTCTGTGACGACGTAAATCGCCCCACTTTCCCCTCTGGCCCCAGATCCATGCCACCCCCATTTAACCTCTATATAAGTTTTTCTTCTGCAAAAAGACTATATATACCTCCCACTCATAGGCAGTGACGGGGATTCGGAGATGATGTACGCCTCAGGCCTATAACTTGTGGCGAGAGGTTTGCCCCTACCGGCTGTATAGATGTCCTAAACGCGGCGGCTTGCCTGAAGTGAAAGTCCGGAATAAAACCTGGGCCCCAAAGAGTAGCGGTATCTGGCGTTATTCTACAATGCCGCCTCCTAAAGCGGGATATCCATCGGAGAGGGGAGGACTCCCCTGGTTAAATCCAATCTGGCTGAGACCTGTATATAAAATTGGTCTAACCCAACTGGAAGGTTTAAAGACCGGTGAGCGGCGTAAACGTGGCCAAGGAGAGCGGCGCAAATAAAGTCGTCGTAGCGTCGGCTGAGAACGGCCTCTGCGGCGGCTTACGCCCTCTTTCTACTATCGGGAGTCCCGGGGGCACTGGGCCCATGCGGGCGCCGCGGTGCGCATGGGCGGGGGCGCGCCCGAAGGGTTGCTAACCCCCTCGGCCGCGGCTTAGCCTACACGGTCGAGAGTCGCGACTTCGCACCTCCTTGGCGGTGACTATAAATAGTGACTACACTATTCTCATGTGGAGACCTCGGTTGTCGGGATCGTTGCAATTACCAGGAAGAGATGTGGCTTGTCGCAATGGTGTATGGGGGCGCTCTTTTTAGTGGTAGCTACATGAGCGGCGAATACTCAGCGTTGTTAAGAAGGCGGGCTCTCTCAATGCCCCAGCTTGCCGATAGGTTGCTGAACGAGGGCGAGTACGACTTAGCCGCCCTCCATGCAGAATACGTTGCCCAGCTGTATCTCAAAAGTCCCCTCTTTAGACTAACCGGCGAGGAGTGGCGCGGGCACAACGCCAGAATGTTAATAGGGCTTTTAGCTTATACGCTTGAGGAAAAGGGGCTGAGGGCGCTGGCAGATGAGGTGATGGACTTCGCCAAGAGGAACAAGAGGATTCTAGCCGAGCTTGAGGAGGCCCATACGCGGTCGGTGTACGGGCCCTTTCAGTACTCCAGAGACCAAGCAACCGCTTTGCTACACGCCGCTAGGAACGTCGTGGAGCTGGCCAAGAGAATCGAGAAAAGCGTCTTCGGCGACCGTGACTGACGTTCTGCTCAAAGCCTTGGCCCAGTGGAGGGAGCTCGCTACGACAGTGGCGAGGGCGGTCAAAGAGGTGAGACCAGACGCGGAGGTATACGTCGTTGGAGGCGCCGCCGAGAGCCGCCTAACTGTGTTAAGCGATATTGACATCGCCGTAGTCCTCCCGGAGGAGCCCAGCCGCGAAGAGGCGGTTGGTATAATAGAGGAGATATTCCAAAGGGCGGAGGAGCTCGGTCTCCCGCTCTACGCCCCGGTGGAGATACACGTGGTGGGCCCCCAAGGCTTTCAGAAGCTTACGAGAAGAGGGAAAGCGGTTAAGTTAAGCGGCTGAGCGCCTCAGGCGCTGTGGCCATAGCGCTGGGATAGACTTATAACCCGACATATGGGCAACTCTGTGAGGGCTGAGGTTGTGAGAATTCCGCTAGATAAAATCGCCAGGGCTAGGCTAGAGGAGAGCAAGGCCGAGGTGGAAGTGGCGAAGAAATTTATGGAGGCGGGGCTTTTAAGAAACGCCGCCGGTAAGGCATTTCAGGCGTGGAAGTCCTACCTCTCCTACCTGGCAATAAAAAACCAAGACCTCTTCCACTTCGAGGGCTATAAACAACTGGGTAAGGGCCTAGCCGTTCCGCGCAAAGAGTGGGTACTGGCCGTGGTCCCCACTACGATGCTAGCGGCCATATCCGAAAAGCTGAGGGAAAGAGAGCCCGACGTAGTTGAGCTCACGGCCCTTGCGCTTATCCTGCACGAGTACCAGTACAACGGGCCGGACCCCAGCGGCGTCGTGAGCAAAATACCCTCCGACGAGGTCGCCAAGGGGCTTCTGGAACACTTCTTAAAAAAGCTCGAAGAGAAGCTGTCAAAGTAGTTAGGGGTGGGCAGAGTGGCGAATAGGCACACGGCGCCTAGCTGGCCTTCGCCTTTTGTAAAATTTCCCTATACCTCTCCTCGTTATAGGGGCCAATCTTAGAGGCGTTGATGACTACCACGAAAACGGCTTGGCGGCCCCCTACGTTAAACACGTACCTCTCCCGCGCCCACAGCAACAAATCCCCCGCTATGCACACCTCCCCTGCCCCAGTCACGTTGAACTCCACCCCACGCGCCCTCGCCACCTCGGCGAGGAGGTCGAATACGCCCTCGACCCTATACACTTCCCCCTCGTAGCCCATATGCCTGCACTTGCCAGTAGCCTTTATGTCTGTGACCTTGAAATTAAGCACATCAAGGTCTCGTTGAGGGGTGTCTCTGAAACACCGCCCCATGGCGCAGACTGCCGTGTAGTTCCTGCCGCCCTCGGTGGCTTCAAAAACCAAAAGCTCAGCGCCGGGATATTTAAAGACGCCCATTGTGTAGTTCTCCCGCCCAACCCCCACCACCATCCAGCCGAGGTCCCAACTCTGCGACCCCTCAGCCGAGTAAAAAGAGACGGCTATTGTGTAGTTTACCTCGTACTCACGCGGCTGGTGGCTGTACATCAACACAAGAAGGCCGAATAGCAGAGCCACGGCCACTCCGAGAAGTACAATCAACCTGCGCATTAGTAGGAGGACATCAGACATATAAATTTTTGGTGGTCAAGGTGGCGGAAAGTCCTTCCCACGTGGGGAGAGTCGTCCGCGGCCGCCTTGCAACCGCCGCCTTAGAGGGGCCGTAGAGAGGATCGGCAAAGGCGCATATAGAGACTACCTGCAGAAGACCCCGGCGAACGTTGCCAGTTGCGCCGCTTCCCAAAGCCGTACCGAGTAAGTGCCCCGGATTCTAAGCTCGGACCTCTTGAAGACATCTTCCGCCATGCCCCTCATCCACTCGTACTCTTTGCGCATGTACAGTACGTCATTCTCCACACGTACATGAGAGATACACGTTGTTCAGAAGCATCTGTGTCATCACGTCACGTTGCTCTATTATCAAGATTGCCGAGGGCGGCTGGAGCAACTTCGCCCCCGCCACGAACAGCGGCAGATGGCACACGTCGAGATGCGCCATGGAACTCTCGCGCGATCCCCAGCTCAAACAACCCTCCCGGAAACGCCTCCGGCAACCTGGCCGCGTCGGCAACCGCGCCTAACTCGACCTTATCCGCGCATGCCAGCTACGCCCGCGATGAGCCCAACTCCTCGGGCCTTAGATACGCGATGTGCAACACCACCGAGAACCCCTCTCTGCAAGCGCCATAACCAGCGCCGCGCCGGCTACGCCGGAGGCCGCCATGACGTCCAAGACCCTAACTCGCCCCCGGCCACAACATCGCTTGGCCTTGAGTTGACCTGCATTTTCATAAAATAGTAAATCGCTGTGAACCTTTTTCTGACCGGTCGCGTTGCCTAGCCCCAGGCCTCATAAAACTCACTCAGGCCCCTTTGCCTAACTCCTCAGTCGTTAAAAGCCGCGTTGCCAAAATCTCAGCAAAGCTTTTAAAACGGTGCAATTTAGCTCCTAGCCCCGGTAGCTCAGCCTGGTGGAGCGCCTCACTGGTAACAGCCTCCGAGCTACCGACTGAGGAGGTCCCGGGTTCAAATCCCGGCCGGGGCTTTCGTCCCTCTTAATGGTTTAGACCATCGGTAATAAGATCAATGCATAGAGTTTGCCCTCATGGGCTGGGCGCCTGCGGGTTGCCCCCGGCGTCTTGCTGGCCGTGGGCTACTCGCCGTGTTTGGGCCTCTCGGCCATCACCCCGGCATACCACCTCAAAAGCCCCCAGCCGACTCCCTTAATCCTCGCCATGGCGAATAGGTGCTTGGCGGTAAGTGTCGCTCGTTTCTTCCCTCTCAGCGACTCGTCACCCGTTAACGCCGCCAACACGGCGGCTTTCTCGTAGTTAAGCTTCATGCAGGCTATGACCCTTCCTCCCGTCACCACGCCCCTTAAGGAGATAGAAGCCGGCCCCAACGCCGTTGAGGTGGCCGGCGTAGAGATGAGCGTGGCGAAGAAGGAGAGGGCCGGCTCAAAGTGGCTGGAAATCAGCTACCGGCCGGGGCTCTTTAGGGCTGAGGTTATCTCCCGCCGCTCTATTTGCTGAGGTGTTACGGCAAGTTATTTTGATCTCTGCACCTCTGGCCACATACCCTAAATCTTAGTGATAGGTGTGAGTCATGTCGTATACTTCGCCATTCTCTCTTTCCCACTTAGCAAATTGTCGTCTAAAAGTGTCTCCAGCATGGCTATTTTGGCATAGTCTTTTAGGTTCACGTTTTGATTTTTCTTCATCTGTGTGACTTGGTGGTTCTACCTACTAGTTAGTCACATATTGGGGAATCCTCAGCCACATGGCCACACGTATAGTTGGCTGTGGTTGAGTCAGAAATAAGCGGGCTGGTCAATGAGTTATTGTTCGCCCATGGCTAACGTTTGCAAGCTTCTGCTGAAGGGACTAGCTCGCAGAAGGGTAAGATTTGCTGGTTAGCCAGTAGGCATGGCCAGCTTGTTGTTTAGGAAACCCTTTCACTTGTTGTGAACAATACCATAGCAATTAAGTCGCGAAAAGGCACTAGGTCTACTGATTTAACCACGTTCGTTGGCTACGGCATCTAGGTCTGGCAATTACTACAATACTCATACCCTCTATTCTACCAAGCCTTAGTCTTCTTTGACTATCTTCCTTAAATGTTCCACTTAGTTACCTGTACAAGTTAAGGTAGTAGCAGGATTGTTAAAGGAAGAAAATGACTAAAAGGCTTGTTTTGAAGAAGTTGGGCTACGTGTAATGAGGTATACCAAGGCGGGTAGTAGAAACGGCGGTATCCACCCCAGCGCCGTAATCGCTAAACGAAGCATGTGCACCTCGCCTGTCACCGCCTCGCCTGTCACCGGTGCGTTAATAAGTGCAACTAAAATGTATAGACTTTCCAGGTAAAAAGGAATACCTGCTATGAGGGTGGCTACTAATACCCATTTCGCAGGTGCAAGTCTCTTATAAGCCGTTAGCTTGGCGATGAGGACCGTCAGCGCCGCTAAGGCGATTGTTATTAATGTCAATGTGGGTATGCTCAACACGTAAAAGCCGTTGCAGAAATACACACAGTCGAAGGTAGTTGTATAAATCGTGGCTGTGTCGGCATACCCGCCTAAAGAGTCCCACAACTTCCTCACGTCAGCAAAGACGATGAGAGTTCCAGCTACAGTGTTGTTATCCCACGGCTCGTAGGGGATTCCTAAGCGGTCTAACACAGACGTGACCTCTCCATACTGTTTTACTGACCTAATCCATAATGTGGAAAATGTATCGTGGTCAGGATATATTAGCATAAACTGATATGCCAATGCCGTAGCTAGAGAAAAGGTATAAACAACATAGGAGAGGACTAAAATTAGAAACGAAAAAATAACTGACTTTAATTTGGACATGGTATCGTTACTATGATACTTTCAGTATACTTTGCGCGTAATAGAATATACCAGATACGCCTCCAATTGATCGGCCTTATTGCTACTAGTGCTAGTTTTAGTCCTTTGACCATGAAGGCGTAGTTTTTCTGTCTTTTTTTAGGGTTAGCCAAATAACGAAACCTAAAATGGCAAGTAGCAAAGAGCTGACAACACGGGTGCTACTTTTAGTAGTTCTTCAACGCCTAGCAGAGGGGTGCCTTACGTGTAACCTTCAACGTCTCTCGCCTCTGTTTTACTAGTTTAGGAGCATGGTAGCCTTTTATCTTCAACACCCTTGATTCTTGGGTACTTCTCATGTTACACGTCCTCCTCTTGTCACATGTAAGAGGTGTATAAAACTCACGTACTAGATAGTGGTAATAGACTTTCAAGCCAAGATCTGCGGGAGTGATCGCTCTTATTCGTTGCTCACCCCCTTTCTACTCTCCGGACGTCCCGGGGGGCACGGGGCCCGCGGCTCATCGGTCGCGCGGACAGGCCACGCCCGGAGGGTCGGCGCCCCCCTCGGCCGGGTACTCCCGCCGACCCCGGCCTTCGGCCCGTGCGCATGGGCCTCTCCGCCTGGCCCGGGGCGGGGTGGGGGGCGCAAGGAGACTTCATGTCTCTACTTTGTCCAGTATTTAACTTTGATTAACTGCTGTGGCTAACACCTGGCGTGGGTCTACTTCTTCTATCTCCACTTCAGTTTGGTATAGTAGCTCTGCGGCGGTCAAAGCCTTGTCGTTTGGCAATACGCCTCTTATGACGTATTTACGTAGGGCGCTGGCCACTTCGAGCCATAGACATGGAGGCGCCACGGCCTTTACTCTGCCAAGTAGGTGGTCGTTGCGTAGTTTTCTTGCCTCCTGTGAATAGGGCTCAGGGACTGCCCATTTTACTACTACAGAGGCGTCAACTACGACTCTCACGCTCCTCCCTTATCCACGTGGTGGAGTAGTCCTTTTCTATTGCCTGTTCAATCAACTTGTCTAAGGCCTCTGCCAGCTTCTTGGCTTTTTCTTCTTTTACGCGCCGTTGGAGATATTCTCTTATCTCCCTGGCGTAGTCTATGCCCAGCTGTTCTAATTCTTCTTTTAGTTTTTTGGGTATTCTGACGCCTATTACAACGCTCACAGTTTACTAAAATTGTTAACTTATATAGTTGACGTACGCGTGTGCCCAGCCTCGTTTTACAAGTTTAAAATACGCCTTGTCGAGATTTATGCTTTCTATAACCATAGAGACGTATTCTACAATCCACTTAGCCAGGGCCGACTTCCTCTCCGGCGGGAGTTGGTGCCAGCGGTCGTGGGCTAGTTCAATGGGGTTGGGAGGGTAAGTGCCGCATATTACTCCGTCTTCTTGCACTAATGTGCCTATGGCTAGCGCAGGCTTGGGGGGAGCCTCTGCGCGTTGAGCGGGGGCAATAGCCTCTAGGAAGTCCGCGCAGGCTTCCACGCCGGCTCTGGTAAGGGAGGTGGTGGCTATGAACAGAGGTCGCCGCATCTGTATTCAGCGCAGAGGGGGTGGCCGCCCGGCGCCACTACGACGACCTTCTCCCGGCGGAGCCTTGGCAACAAGTCGGCGTATTCGGGGAAGACGTAGATCCTCTCGGCAACGTCTAGCAACAGCAGAGCGATGGTCGGGTCCTCCACATGTGCTTGTATGCCGCCGTCGACTTCCTCAGGTATTACCACTTCGTACTTGTCGATATGGACGGCGCCGCACTGCTTGGCCTTTTCCAGAGCGGCGCGCCCCCCTCCGAGGACGAAAAGGGTCGGGACCCGGTTCGTCGTCACGGGTCGGCGCTGCGAGTCCTCGTCAACCCCTAGCCGCTATCACGGCAATTTCTATTAAAACATCTCTCGGCAACCTCGCCGCCTGCACCGTCACCCTAGCAGGCGGCTTCTCGGGGAAGTACTGCGCATACACCTCGTTGAAGGCGGGGAAGTGGTTCATGTCAGCCAGAAAGACAAAGGCCATGACCACGTCGTTCATGGTAAAGCCCGCCGCCTCCACAACCGCCTTAATGTTTTCGAGCACACGCCTCGTCTGCTCCCTTATGTCGCCCCTCACAACCTCCCCCGTCTTGGGGTCGACGGGGATCTGCCCCGCGACAAAGAGCATGTTGCCCACCTTGACCGCCTGTGAGTAGGGCCCAATAGGCTTAGGCGCCGCCTCTGTGTACACAACCTCTTTCATAAGCTGAGCTGGAAAAGCGGGTAAAAATCTTTTATCCTAATCCGAATTGTACATGCTTCCCGAATCTGTAAAAGTCCCCCGAGTCTCGATTGTTGACAAGGTGTCCCTCCCCGCAAAGAAGAGCGCAGTGGTCGTGGTTGATATGCAGAACGACTTCGCCCACCCCAACGGAAAGCTGTACGGCCCCGCGGCCCGGGAGATAATACCGCGCATAGCGTCTCTCCTGGAAAAGGCCAGAGGCGCGGGGGTCAGAGTGGTATACACCCAGGACACCCACTACCCCGACGACCCGGTGGAGTTCCCCATATGGGGTCCTCACGTGGTTAAGGGGACTTGGGGCTGGCAAATCGTCGACGAGCTCAAGCCGAGGGAGGGCGACATCGTAATAGAGAAGATGAGATACGACGCCTTCTTCGGCACGCCGATGGACCACGTCCTCAGGATGTACGGCATACAACACCTAGTGGTGACGGGCACTGTGGCGAACATATGCGTCCTACACACAGTGGCCAGCGCCAGGCTTAGGCTATACGACGTTGTGGTGCCCATAGACGCAATCGCCGCCCTCAACGAGTTCGACTACGCCGCGGCCCTCAGGCAGATGGACTTCCTCTACAAAGTGACGCTGACCACCACCGAGGGGGTCGAGTTCGTTTAACCCCAGCTTTTTTATGTCGGACTTAGAGCTTGCGGCGGCTTTAGGAGCTTGGGTATTTCGCGGCAAATCGCCTTTGCGAGGATCTTGTTAAGCTCAGGCGTTTTTATAAATACCCTGAAGCCGGCGATGTTGAGGCCGTGCAGAGGCCTTACCTTAACTCCGCGGGGAGACCCCTTGACCACGAAGAAGCGGATAGGCGAAGGGGTCACCTCGCCATTTCATTACCTCCTTCTGAACCCTAGGCGACTCCTCGCTGATGTACATAACTGTGGCGTCGCGGTGTCTCCTAAGTCCCTCGGCGCCTAGGTGTTATATGGCGTAGTCGGCTATGGAGTTGAGACGCCATGGAGCCATAAGCCGCCCGTCCCTTACCCCGAGCGCTACGCCTGCCCTCAGACCCGGCGCCGTTAGGAGCTTGCCGAAGGACTTAGCCACGGAGATGTCGGGCGCGGCGGTCTCGCCCTCCAACAAGTCTATAAAGGACTCGTGCACCAGAAGCCGAACCCCTTAGCCGCCAGCCGCCTTGCCAGTTCCGCCAGCTTGCCCCGCCATAATTAGCGCCAGGTGTGGTTGTTGGAGTTAGACACTACATAGAGATCCCCCGCAGATGTCTCCTTCGGGCCGTGTGCATACCTTCACGGCAAGCCCAACGGAAAGGCAATGCGGCCGTAATCAGTGTAGTTAGGCCATTCAATGATCACCCTTAAGTACGCCACCAGCGCAGTCAGCGCCACGGCAAAGCCCACAGCGAGTTGCCGGGGAAGGCGAAGACAGTGCCTAGCCCCAATATGTATCCTTAGTGGAGAGTAACAGGGCGAGAAAGAGTGCCCATGGTCCTATCACGACGCCGGATATCCCGTTGATGAAGTGTGGCCCGGAAACGCCTAATCGGGGTCGACGGAGAAGCTGACAGGCGCGGGGGCCACCCAAAGCCCCGTGGAGACAACCACATAGCAAGAACCCTTGCATCCGCGCAACCACAGCGGGTGATGTTTTTAAATATGCACCGCCGCCAGCGACGGCGCCTCAGCCGGAGGCGTTTAGCTACTCCCAGGGCGGTCCGCTGGCGGCGCGCCCCGATTATGTGCATTTGTTGCGCTTTGTATAAAAAATTATATTTACATAACTAAGTGTACATATGGCACGGGTGAAGTACGTGTTGAAGGGTAACTGGACTAGGGACGGCGCCGGGGTGAAGCTCTACAGGGTCTTCGGCGGGGTGGAGCTGGCGGAGCTCACAGACCCCTTCCTCCTCCTCGACCACTTCGGGTCTAGATACCCCCACGAGTACTTAATGGGATTTCCCTGGCACCCCCACAGGGGGATAGAGACCGTCACCTACCTCCTAAAAGGCGAGGTGAAACACGCCGACTCTACCGGAGTGGAGGGCGTGATAAGAAGCGGCGACGTCCAGTGGATGACTGCCGGTAGCGGCATCTTCCACGAGGAGATGCCCCGCCCAGAGAGAACACAGCGTGGCGACGTCGTTGAGGAAGACCCCGAGGTGTCGGGCTTTCAGCTCTGGGTCAACTTGCCCAGGGCGAAGAAGATGGCCGATCCGTCCTACAAGAACGTGAAAAGGGAGGCCCTCCCCAGTGTTAAAACCGACGGCGGGGCGGAGGTCGTGCTGATCGCGGGCAGGCTCTACGAGCCGGGCACTGGCGTCGTCGCGGGACCCGTCTCCGACCTCCACGTGCCGGTGGTCTACATGGACGTGAGGCTGGCCAGCGGTGCCTTCCTTGAGTTCGAGGCCAAGGAGGGCCACACCGTCTTGGCATATGCCTATAGGGGGAGGGTGGCCCTAAACGGGAGGTGGATAGGCGCGGGGGAGTTCGCCGTATTTGACAGGGAGGGCGGGCCGATACGCGCCGAGGGGGAGGGCCGCTTCCTCCTCCTCTCGGGGAGGCCTCTGGAGGAGCCCATCGCGTGGAGGGGGCCCATTGTGATGAACACCTGGGAGGAGATATTGCAAGCCTTCAGGGAGTTGCAAGAGGGGACGTTTATAAAGAAGAAGGCCTCTGTAGTCGACTACGGGTAATGCTACTAGCCACAGAGGACGGCCTCTTCGAGTTCGCGGGGGGCGAAGCCAGGAGGAGGTGTTGCCGCGGCGTGTGGCTAGTGGACGCGGCGAGGTGGAGAGGCTCCCTCTACTTGTGCTCCCCCGATTTAGGTGTGCTGAACGAGGACGGCGAGGTGGTCGCTGAAGGGCAGTGCTGGGCCCTCAGAGAGGCGGAGGGCAAGCTGCTTGCGCTGATGAGCGGTCCCAAGATCGTCGAGGTGGGCGACGGGGTCGTCGCGACGTACGAGGCGCTGGCTGAGGAGCGGGGGTGGCACTTCCCCCTCCCGGGCTACGGCCCCCACTTCACCGACTTGGCCCGCGTGGGAGGACTATACGTGGCCTCCACAGAAGTGGGCGACTTGATGGCCGGGCCGTCGCTCGGCGCTATGTCTCCCAGGCCGCTGTTCGAGGATCAACACGTCTTGGCCAAAGCCGGCGAGTGGCTACTGGTGGGGACGGCGTCTGGGATATACGTAACCAAGGATCTGGCCAGCTTTGAGGAGGCCAACGGGGCGTGGGGGTACGTCCACGGGATAGTGAAATGCGGCGGCGTATACGTGGCGCAGACCATTTCCCCAAAGCCCATCTGGGTTTCGCAAGACGGCCTCATGTGGGAAAACCTCCCGCTGGTGCTGGAGGAGCCCACGTTCGGCACCACCAACATAGCCTGCGCGGGGGATAAGCTCATCTACGCAGTCCGCGACATCCACCTAATCGACCTAAAAGACTGGCACGCGGAGAGGCTCGGCGTTAAGCTACCCACTGTCTACAAGATCGCCGACAGCACAACCTCCTCTCTAAACTGACTGCCACGCAGAGTACAACATCACGATCACAAACCTGTCGGCTCCCTTGGGGCTCGCGCCTGCGCTGATGGCACATCAACGGACTCCAAAAACTCCATCAACTCCAACGCATAGGGGTTTAAGGGGTAGGGCGGCAGGTGTCCAGTTGGGCACTGTTATTTGGCTCAACTCGGAGTCGCAGATGGGCATTAGGCAACCGGCTTCTACACGGAAAAGGGCAAGAGAGGAGGTTCTCGTGTCACACTTTAAATAGTGTATTCAATTAAGTACGTGATTGAGGTGGTGGCATTCCTCCCCGTCGAGGTTGGGGTGTGCAAGGCCTGCGACTTAGCGAGGGTAGCCGGGGTGAAAACCACGGTGAGGCTCGAAGGGGATGACATCGCTAGGTTAATCGCCATTCTGTCCACGCTGGGGGATGCGCAGGTGAGGATCACAAACCCCATGTCCCTGAGAGGGCTGTACCTAATGTTAAGGCACAGGACGGGTAGGCTGCCGCTCGCCCTGTTAAACGGCAAGCTCCTACACAGCGGCCCCATAGATGCCGAGGCCGAGGAGAGGCTTATAAAAGCCTTAAGCGCGGAGGCTCAGTAGGCCGACGGGGTTTATTTTTAGAAATCAAAACGCGGGGTTGCCACGGTAGCGACTAAGAGGTACGCCCTACCACCGCTCCCATATGCCTACGACGCCAAGATCCCTACATCGCCGAGGAGATAGTGATGCTTTACCACCAGAGGCGCCGCCAGGTATATGTCAACGGGGCAAACGCCGCTGTAGAAAACTAGAAAAGCTCAGAAGGGGCAAGGCGCAGGAAGAGACTACATCTAAGAGGCGAAAGCGTCACAACGTCTTTCATGCATAGTTTATGATGTATAACGTAAGAGATATATTAACGACTTTAAAGGATTCTGTGTTCAAGATCGTGGCTAGGTGTTCCGTATGTAGGTCTGAGTTTGAGCCGGGTGGGAGTTGTCCAAACGGACATCCTCCGCCCTATGCGCTTAGAGTGAAGCTTGGAGATTGCGAGGTGAGGGACTTCGAGAGGCTGGCCACATTACCGCCTTATGTCCAGCACCTTGTTTTGGCCAGCATTGAAGCCGGTGAGGCCGAGGGGCAGCTTCTTCCCGTTTTGTCAAGGCTTAGAGACTACGGAGTAGTTGTATGCAACTAAAAAAATTAAAAGCAATTTTAGGAGGGGACAAGGAGTTTGACGCCGTGAAGAAGTGGAATTTATACTTTTTTAGTAAGTGGATGAAGTTGGCCAATAAGCAGTTGTCTACTGCTCGGCATCTAGTAATTGCGGCACAGCTCGCAAGAGCACAACCGCACGGAGGCATGCCGACCTACCCCACTAACCCCTACTTACGGGAGGTGGTGGAGTTTTTGGAATCGGTCGACAGGGCAATATCGGAAGATGCCAGCTCCCAAAGCGCCGACAGATTTATGGTCGAGATGTTGTACTCTGCGTGGCAGTTACTCAAGTTGCGACTAGTGATTGCAGAGGAGGCCTTCGGCATAGTGGGAAACGGAGTATTGCTCGAACCCCTACCCGGCGACGGCGTAGTGGCCTATGCGGCGTGGGAACGAGGCGTGAAGTACCTAGGCTACGGGCCAGACGTAACATTGGCTAGCAAGATAGCGCCTGGTGGTAAACTAGTTAAAGCCCTGAGCGCGTGTGAGCTGAGAGAGGAGGCCGACCTGGTCCTCCTCTTGGAGAAAGCACAGTGGTTATTAGATCCCTACGGGGAGATCCGTTGCTTGGCGAAGAACTTGAAGCAAGGCGGCTACGTCTTAGTGGCAGAGCCTGACGTCACAGCGGCGCCGGCCTACGCCGTCTCTCTTGTATACCTCGGCGCCGCGGGTCTGATAACAAGAGAAAATATACAGAGATATCTCGAGGCGGCGGGCTTAGTGTTGGCCGAAAAGTGGGAGGTCTACCCACCCTACGCGCTGTCTTTGTGGAGAAAGCCCGTGGAGAGAAGGCTAAGCCCCTCTGAGAGGTGGATGTCCTAGCCCCGTTCCGGAGGGGGGTAAAAGCTCTAGCCGCGCATGGTTTCTCTAGCGCTACCGCTTTACGTGGATGCTTTTCACTAGACCCGTCAGAGTAAGCCATTGGAAGGGCCGTAATTGCTACGACCACCGGCTTAATCCGACTTGTATGGTGGCGCTAGGACAAGGGGCAAATGAGCGACTTATACTACTGATAGACGGCCCGGCGATTTCTAGACGCGCCCCCGACACATCGGGGCCGTTACATGAAAGAGCACGAGGCACAGAGTGACGAAAGAGCGAAATTGATGGAGAGTTTGCACCCCGAGCTTCCTAGGCGCCCCTTCGCAAAGGCTCTCCGTAGTGCTGAAAGGCGACGAGCTGGCGGAATGCGAAGCCCGTATCTCAGCCTCGGTGGCGCTCATGGATACCAGCGCATAAGAGGGAACTCTCTGTTCCTCCTGGCAAAGAGCCATTATCAGCTACGGGCCAAGGGACAAGCTTAAAGGCAGTTTCAGACATAACTCATAACCACATATTAGGACCTTAAAAAGCACCGGTTAATCAACTAATGAATGCCTAACGAGGCCATGTAGTACGTCATTATCCCCTAGTTGAGCCGAGACGGCTCTTATACACAGGGACTGACAGCCGGGTAATCGCCCTAGGCTGGAACGCCCCACCGTGGGAGGACTGAGATCATCGGGGGGCAGACAGCTGTGCGCGATGCACCTGCGCATGGGCCCGTGTCCCCCAGGCGCCTTGAAGAGAGGAAGGGCGAAAACGACAGGGAAGCCACGTCAACACTCGGTGGAACTGGTGTATCGGGTTGAAGTGGAGCCACTCCTGGAAAAGACGGTGGACGGCTACATGGCGCTTAGGGTGTGACTTGCGTTTTTAGTCCTGCCCTACAACGCCCAAGTCCAATACTTTCACTCTTCTCGTCTAAATTAATTTTATATAGGGCAGTCTGTAAAGACGTGCCTATTCACCCCAAATGGCTTGAGCGCCACTACCGCCATTTCCACGAAGCCCTTAGAGGCGCCGAGAGGGGAGACGATCACTGGGCGTGTTATAACGCCTATGTCTCAATAAGGGCGTTGCTCATGGGCGTTTTGGGCAAGGATCCCTACGCGCCGGAGGCTGGGTTCTACTCCTTGCCCTCCCTGGCTAGAAAAGCCCTACCCAAGCTCGACCCTGAGGCTGAGAAGTGCGCCAGCTGTCTGGAGGCCTGGTTCGGCAAGCCGGCGCTCCGTTGCCTCCACTGCGCTGAGTTGCTGGCAGAGGCCTTACAGGTGGCGCTGAGAGGGCAGAAGTTGGCTGAGACGTAGATGCGGCGCCTCAGCTCTGGGCGGAGTATGTCGTTTAGCGTCTTGCAGAGGGCCGAAGAGGCGATCCTCTCCACGGAGTTCCAGTAGAGCCCCTTCTCCAGCGGGATTAGCTCTGAGCCGTGAGAGTCATGCCTCGCCACATAGTTCACCAATATGTAAAGGAATTCGCCCCCGAAACAGCCTTAATCTTCACGTAGTAGTGTGGCCAAAAGTCGTCACATTTGTACACCACTACCAAGGCCTTGGCAGAGACTCTCGGCCACGTGAAAGCAAGTTGTCCGCCCCTACGCTAGCCTATACCTTACACGGCCCGCCGAAATTAACTGTGTATTCGGCAAGCTCTGACGCTGATAAGGAAGAACTCTCAAAATAGGCATCGGCGAGTTCAGGCAATTCCATGCAAGAACACACAGGTAATGCTATAAACCTATAACGGCGAGGAACGCCGAGCTTAAGAGCATTTAATTTTGTGGAAAGGTTAAACGGCTCCTCCTCCCGTGGTGTCTTCTCGGCATGACAGAGGCGCGTTCTCTTAGTTACTCCGCTATAGCCTCTGAGAACTGGAGTTCCTCCTTCTCGTTCTTCAATTTGTTGGGGGCATTCTGGGCATTTCCTCGATTATGGGATACCTGCGGCCGCATAGGGGCAGGAGATAACTCCCGTCTCGAATTCCCACTTGCGGCCCTCCTCACAGGTTAAGGAGTCGGGCTTTGGGTGTTCCTTAATTTTTAGATCTCGGCAGGCGCAGTTCTCCTAGCAGATGGCTTTCTGGGGCATGTGTGTTGCGTCTCTGAATGCTCTGCGCGTTTTAGAACCACAAGGCGGAGAGGAAAAGTCTTGTCGTAGGGACAAGCCAAGACGTCCAGTTCAACCGGCCACACGCCGCCATGGGTTAGTTGAATTCACCTTTTTAAAAAGGCAAAGTGTGTCTAGAGGTGTTCTTTATCTGAGCGCAGAGGGCAGACTTGGACCGCCGTGGGCTTGGCGTGTTGCCGGCCACTCGCGGCGCGTAGATTTTTATAAAAATAGAGTGTAGATGCGTGTGCCGTTACTACCTCGTGGTTCCTTGGCTGAGGAAGGCGCTAGGTTACGAGAAGATGTTCTACGTAGCCGAACCTAGTTGCGGCGGGTTTGACGAGCCGGTCGTATATGTGGCTATTAACGGAAGGGAATACTACTTCGACGGAGACTTGGGCGAATACGTCTGCACCGTTGAGCAGTGCTACGCCGACATTTTGACTTTTTGGGAGCCGGGGCCCTACTTGGTGGACCTTTTGTGGTCGAGGGATCTGCTCGACGTGGATAAGCTGTATCAGCTGGCCGGCCCCCGGGGCCGCGCCGTGTTGGCAGCGCTGGTTATATGGGACGGCGTCTTGAGAGGCAGAAGCGTGTCTTGGGGCCGCTTCGACCCGTACAGGGAAGACTTCTCGGGCTGGCTGGACTACGTAGCCCAATGGACCACCGCCTATATGCTGGAGGACGGGGCGCGTGAGCGCTTCGGAATTTAGAAGGCTATTAGAGGCGGCGCCCACGGCCGCCGAGTTAGAGGAGGTTGCGGCGAGGATCGGCGCGGTTGACTTGATACAAGACTTCCAGGTGAAGATGAACTGCGAAAGGGTGGTGATGCTAGAGAAGTACGCCCGCGTGCTTAATCAGTAGCTGGTGCTCGGAGGGGGGTTTGTGATAAACTACTACGTCTTGGCAGATATCGGGGAGCCGCCCCGCTTTACCTTTGACCTATATGCGGCGCCGCCCCGAAGGGCAACCAGGCGCAGTGGATCGCCAAGGTGCCCCAGATCAACTCCGAGCTGTTGAGGCGGGGGGTGGCCACATCTGCCGAGCTGGGCGGTAGGGTCGTCTACTTCGGGACGTTGGAACACGACGTGGAGAAAGACGCGCTCCCCTACCTCCTCCCGCTGAGGGCGCCAGTAGTGGCTAGGTGGTCAGGCGTACCGCTCTGGAAGTATCTTGAAAGGCTCGGAATCGGTAGGCATCCATTGAGTTGCGGCGCATTTCCAACTTTGACGATGACGCCGGCTTGTCTCTGTCGTTGTCCAATGCCGCGGCCCGCCGGAGCTACGGCGTAGTGTTGAACGAAAACCAATACAAAACCTCAGACGCCGTGAGGGGAAACATACGCCCTTTTTGAACAACGACCTCCCTTAGTTAATCGTTGATGCCAAAACCGACAACCCATCGCCCATGGCCGAGCTGTTGGGAGAAAAGCGGTTCTTCGCCAGGTAGGGCAACAAGGTCTACCTGTCCGCCAAGCACGTAGAGGCGTAGGAGATGTTGGGGGTGATCCCCCCGGCGGCCGCACGGCACATCAACAGCGACGCTCGTTTTACGGTTTTCATGGCGGTATTTACAAGGGCGCGTTGCGGCGCTTGAAATGGCGATCATCCCCATAGCGAGCTATTCGGCCACGTGGTTATGCTTAAATTATTGAACGCAATTCGTCCGTATGGCCGTCACCCTATCTCTGCCTGTGGCTGAGACATTAAGGGGGCTGGTGGGCAAGACGTGGAGGAGTTTCTCGTAGAGCTTTTGGCACAGAGGCTTGATCCGCCGAGAGGGCCGGCCTACGTCTAAAACTCCACGTTGTCAAGCGCCATTGCGGAGAAGAGGGGTTTACAGCACTACAGCCGCAGAGACTACGCAGTTTTAGTCGGCAGGTTTTACGAGGAGACGGGGGTAAAGACGCCGTTATTAGCTTTAGAATGGCGGAGAGACTCCACGCCAGTTTTTACCGCGACTACACGGAAAGAGAAGAATTGAACCTGCATAGAGAGGCGGCGTTAAGGCTGGTGGGAAAGATTAAGAGCTATGTAAAAAGCCAGTTGCACGACGCCTCTCGGAGGCGCTGGATCTGTAATAAGTACCTAGGTATTTAAACTAGGTTGTAGAGCCGCACATGGTCTACTGCGGAAACGCGCAGTACGAGCTAGATAGAGCCGCCGCGTTGTTAAAAAGCAAGAACCCCGACGATTTGCTAGACGCCGCCAGAAGGTTGCTCAAGGCGCGGCAATACCTAAACGGGGCCGTGCCCAGCGACGGCGTCGTAGCCCTTGCGGAGGCCGCGTTAGCCGACGAGCGCCTAGGCGATTTGGTGAAGGCGCTGGGCATGTTGTGCCTGGCCAGCGCCTACGGCAGGCGGGGCCCCCTGGTGGACGCGGCGAGAGGGATAGTGGAGAAATACTACGAAGAGGTGTTGAAGGAGTATAAGGAGAGGTGTGGATAGCCTTACAACAGCTGGCCCCTGTCTATGCGCGCGACGGCGTCGGCGTAGCGCTGGTTAGACTCGGAGAGGACCACGCTTACTCCCCACTCCCTCGCTACTTGTCTAATAATATTGCTTAGCCCATCCCCCATCTTAGGCGACAAGCCCTCCAAGAGCGCCCTGTCGGCGTTCGCCCTATTTAGCACCTCAACGACATCCCTCCACGCGTTGGGCGCGTTGACGTTTTCTGACAAGACAGAAATCAAAAGACAGTTGAAACAGTCAATACGTGAGGTATTGGCACCACCGAGGCGCCCGCCTTATCTGAAAACAAAAGATGAGGCGAAAGTCCTCACCTCTGCCCTAACTGCAAAGTATGCCCGTACAGTTGAGACTGGTGGTTGAAACGCAATCACAGTTTCGCACGGCGGCGGTTTAATGTTGTGGTCGTCTTTAATTTTTTAAATGGGTTGGTCGTTTGGCGCGTGGCAGTGCCAGAGTCTCTGCTTAGGGAGGCCGCTAGGAGGGGCGTGGACGTTGTGGACCTCCTCTCTAAGGCCCTCGGCTTTGACCCTCCCCGCCGGGCGTCTGCCCACTTGGAGCTCGCCAAGAGGTTTTTGGCGGAGGGGGCGGCCCTAGCGGAGGGGGACCCGGTGCAGGCCAGTGAGAAGCTGTACAAGGCGGCGGAGGAGGCGGTGAAGGCCCTGGCGGTGGCCCTGGGCCTTGAGGAGGCCCAAAAAGCCGAGGAGCAGGGCAGGTGGACGGCGGCGCTTTTGTTCACAGCTGTGGACAAAATAGCGAAGAGAGTGGGGAGGGATTTCAAGCTGTGGTGGGGACGCGCTTGGTTTCTACACGTCGAGGGGTTCCACGAGGCGAGGCTCACGGCGGAGCAGGTGAAGGACGACGTCGAGTATGTAAAGTTCATAGTTGAGACTGCAGAGAGGCACGCGGGCGCACAGGCAGTTTGATACTCAGCTCGCCCTTTGAGATTGGGGGGCAATGGGGTTACCTCCTCTTGCAACAGTGCTTTACGCGGCTGTGCTGTACTTGGGACGTCGCCGGGGCTGCGCAGGCGATGGTGTGGAGGCGGGAGTGGCGAAGCATACTATCGTTATAGAAAAGGGAAGAGAAAATCAGGACAGAAGTTAGGGACTTCATGATATAGAAGTGACATCGGCCGAGAATTACGATAACGTGGCAAGGAGAAGTCCTTTTCTTTATCTGGGGCGTAACAAGTAGAGGAGTAATCCAAGTCACCGTGAGGCTAGAAAACGAAATGGCCCTAGTGCTCACCGCACTGACAGCCGACCTCGCCTCAACCTTCCCTCTTGAAAGCCTCTCAAAGAAGTCTTTCGAAATTGGCGATTTGCCCATCTTCCTCAGCCCAGCCTCCACGACTACTCGGGTAACTGCAGCGGGCACTCTTAGCTCATTGCGACCGACAAGCTGATAAGCAAGAGGAACACTCGGCCTTTACAGAAGGCCGCTTTGGAATCTATAAGTAAAATATAAATATACGTCATTTTGTTGGAGGCATGGCGGGGATTTCGGGGACGATGTATTTCTCAAATGTGTAACCTGCGGCCAAAGGTACGCCCCTAGCTATAAGCTGTTCCGCTGTCCAAAGTGCGGCGGCCTTCTTGACGTTGAGCTCCCCTCCAAGTACTGGGCGCCTAAGGGCTCGGGGATATGGCGCTACGCCTCGATGCTCCCTCTTAAAGACGGCGTCACCCTAGGCGAGGGGGGCACCCCCCTCTTGAAGTCGAGGCTGGGAGAGGGGCTGTACGTCAAGTTCGAGGGGGCAAACCCTACTGGTAGCTTTAAGGACAGGGGTATGGCGCTAGGGGTCACGGCGGCTAGGGAGAGCGGGGCTAACAAGGTTGTTGTGGCGTCCACCGGGAACACCGCGGCGTCCGCCGCCGCTTACGCCGCCAGGGCTGGGCTTAGGTGTTATGTAGTTTTGCCCAAGGGCAACGTGGCCAGGGGGAAGTTAATACAAGCGGCATTACACGGCGCTGAAGTTGTTATGATAAACGGCTTATTTGACAAGGCGCTTGACTACGTGGTGAACTACGGGACAAAATACGCGTACCCTCTAAACAGCTTCAACCCGTGGAGGCTGGAGGGGCAGAAGACCGTGGCATTTGAAATATACGAAGAGCTGGGGTGTCCTGACTACGTAATAGTGCCAGTGGGAAACGCGGGGAATATCTCGGCTATATGGAAGGGGTTTAGGGAACTCGCCGAGCTGGGGCTTTGTAATAAACTGCCGAAAATGGTGGGCGTCCAGGCGGAGGGCGCGGCGCCGCTTGTCGAGGCCTGGGCCCGCGGCGTGGAGGAGCCGCTTTTTGTAGACGAGCCTAACACAGTGGCGACGGCAATTAAAATCGGCAGGCCTATAAACTGGCCCAAGGCGCTGAGGGCCGTGAAGGAGTCAGGAGGCTTTTTCGTAAAAGTGTCTGACGGGGAGATATTAAAGGCGCAGAGGCTCTTGGCAACTCGCGACGGCATAGGGGCGGAGCCCGCGGGCGCCGCGTCAATAGCCGCGGCGATTAAATTAAATATAGGGGGAGTAGCCGTGGCCGTGGTAACCGGCCATGCGCTGAAAGACCCCGACGTTATAGAAATAACAGCGAAGGAGGTGAGAAATGCAGACGAGCTGATAGAGCTTTTGGAAAAATGAAACCAGTGGTAAAAATAGGCGGCTCTCTCCTACGCTCCGCCGCGGACTTCGTGCAAGCAGCCCGCTTTGTAGCCGCTTACAGCGAACCCCCCGTGGTGGTGGTGTCCGCGGTAAAGGGCGTGACGGATTTATTGTTACAACTTGAAAAAACTAGGAGCTATTTGCTATACGAGGAGTTGGCACATAGGCACATCTCTATCGCCAGAGGGCTGGGGGTGGAGGAGAGGATCGCCCCCTTGTTAAAAGAGCTTGAGTACGCCCTAAGGCTTCCGCACGCGCCGTGGTCTGCGGACTACTTCGCGTCATTTGGCGAGAGGCTCTCAGCAACAATGCTACACGCAGTTCTTGAGAAAATGGGGATTGAGGCCAAGCTCTTCATCGCGCCGATGCTCACAGATAGCAATTACGGAAACGCCGAGCCAATTGCGCTGGAGCATAAGGAGGAGATGTCACGGCCAGACGCTGTGGCTGTCGTCACCGGCTTTATTGGAAGGGATAAAGAGGGCAGGTTCACCACAGTGGGGAGGGGCGGCAGCGACTACACGGCCACTTATATAGGCAAAGAGCTGGGGGCTAGGAAAGTGTCCTTAGTCACAGACTCCCCAGGCGTAATGACGGCCGATCCCAGGGAGGTGCAAGAGGCCTATGTATTGCCGCTGTTGTCCGTACAAGAGGCCGTTGAGGCGGCCAAAGTGGGGGCTAAGAACTTCCACCCCAGGACTTTCATCCCAGTGGTAGAGGCGGGGCGAATGGCGGTGGAGGTCAGGAGCTATTACAGCCGGGGGACGTTAATAGCTCACATATACCCCCCTCCGCCGTATAAAATCGTAGTTAGATGCGGACAGGGCAGTTGCGTCGTCGGGCTAGCCGCGTACGAGCTGACTAAACTCGGCGGCACGCCGCTTGGCCAGTATTCGGTTAAGCTTAACATACCGCCGCGACAAGTACACGAACACCTAATCCTCCCCTACATTAAATATATAAACACATAGGAGGGGCTACGTATGGATCGCTATAAGGTATATATTCTGGGGGCCACGGGGTTAGTGGGGCAGAGGTACGTCCAGCTCTTGGCAAGACACCCCTGGTTTGAAATAGTGGGGATGGCGGCCTCTGAGAAAAGCGCAGGGAAGCGGCTGGCGGAGACGGGGTGGGTCTTGGAAGAGCCGCCGCCTCCTGAGGTGGCCGAGATGAGGCTGGAGAAGCTTGAGGCGGACAAAGTGCCAAAAGTCGACTTCGTCTTCTCCGCCCTTCCCAGCGAGGTGGCCGCTAAGGTGGAGCCAGAATTAGCCGCCAAGGGGTACACCATTTTGTCCAACTCTAGCAATATGAGAATGGAGCCCGACGTGCCGCTTGTAATACCAGAGGTAAACCCCGAGGACCTCTCCCTAGTTGAAAAGCAGAAGGCGGGGAGGGGGTGGAGAGGCGCTGTTGTGAAGAAGCCCAACTGCACAACTACAATCCTAAACCTGCCCCTCAAGCCAATACTAGACGAGTGGGGCATTGAGAGAGTCCACGTCGTTACAATGCAAGCGCTGTCCGGGGCGGGGTACGCGGGAGTCCCCTCGGTGGCGATAATGGACAACATAATCCCCTATATAAAGGGGGAGGAGGAAAAGGTGGTGGCCGAGACGAGGAAAATACTCAAGGCGGATTTCGACGTATACGTCACAACCACTAGGGCGCCTGTGTTAGACGGCCATTTAGAAGTGGTTTACGTGGACACGAAGAGGGATTTCGGGCTAGAGGCCGTGGCCGACTCCCTAGAGCGATTTAGAGGACTGCCCCAAGAGCTTAAATTGCCAACGGCGCCTGAAAAACCCATAGAAGTGAAGAGACAAATAGACAGGCCGCAGCCGAGGCTGGACAGATGGGCCGGGAAGGGAATGGCCGTTGTGGTAGGGAGGCTGAGAAAGCTCTCCCCCCGGAAGTTAGCAATGGTCGTGCTGGGGCACAACACCGTAAGGGGAGCCGCCGGTAATTCAGTACTCACAGCGGAGTTAATGATAGCAAACCGCGTTTAAACAACGGGATCCTCCGCCTCTAGCGCCTCTCCCTTTATACTTATTTCCAGCGCTGGGGCTCCGCCGAGTTTCTCACCATATCCTCATCGACAAATCTCCAGAGCCCCCTCCGCGGATCTAGAATAACTATTCCTAACTCGCTGGCGAGGTAATCGCTAATTAAAACCTCATCTATAAAGGGGTTTATCAAGGCGTTGGCAATACGCCTTCTGCCCTCGAGGTATATCTCCACAGCCGCCTCTAAATACACCATATCCACCTCGCCGCCGCCTGTGTCGGCGGAAACGAGCTTTGCGCGCCGCGGAGGCCACAGCCCCAGCCTTTTGGCGACTTCCACAGGCACTGTCAAATCTGGCGCGGGCGTCTCAAACCCTGTGTAACCAATGCGCTGGTCTCTAACTCTCTATCGCTTGTCTTCAGCCTTATCCTCACTCCCATATATCACGCCTATTACTTTTTTCACTCTAATAAAGCCAATCTTTATACGAGGCCTTCTCGCCTCTTTATAAGCCTCTAACATTACTCTCAGCTCTTCCGGCACCTCTTCCACGTTATGTCTTGAAGGGGGATATATAAAATACACGCCCTCTTTCCGCTCCTCTGCGTCAGTGGAGACTTGGGAGTTAGGCAGACACGCCTTACCGCCAGCGCGGGGGTTTGCAGACTCTTCAACGGCGTTTGACATCTGCAACACCGCCTACTTGACAGCCCACTTATCTAAGGCCGTGTGATAACTGCCCTTTGCAGACCAGCCCTAACTCCCCAACCCACTATCCCCCGGGAAGCGTCAACTTCAATTTTGCAGAGCTCTTTTAAACGTGTGGTTGTTATTAGGCGCGGTTTAATCTGGAGCTGTTAAAAGAAGCGGGTTGGGGGAAATGGGGCTTCGGCTGGTCATCCTCCACCGCTCTTCTCTACACAAGGCTAACCCCCGCGACGTCGGCCTAGTGGTTTTCGTTAGCGAAGACACGGACGAAGACGAAATTGCGCTTAGCCGTGGAGGAGAGAGTTGGGCTTGGGGCAGATGTTTACGTTGTGAAAGATCCCGGCGCCGCGAATTGTATCCTTCTCCACGAGGCTCTGAAGAGCGGGTTAATTCTATATTCCGACGAAAGGGGGAGGGAGATGTTAGTAAAAGCCGTGAATATGTGTTACGACTTTTTCATAACCCGGGAGAAATTGAGATATACAGAGACAGTTATGCGCGACTATTCTCCATTCTAAGCTGATTGAGGTAATTGTCGCGCACACAGAGCTGTTAGACAGGGCTTTGCGCAGGGGAGTCAATTTGGACGACGTGTTTGAACTATACGCAGTTATACACGCTTTGCAAATACACGCCCAAGCCTCAATAGACTACTTGCTTTACACATGCGCCGTATTAAAAAAGGGAGTTGAAACCCCGCTCCGGTGCGTTGACGAGCTGGTAAGAGAGGGTCTCATTAAGGAGGAAGAGGGGGACACGCTGCGTAGAATGATTCGGTTCAGAGACATTGTAGTCCACCGATACGGCGATATTGACGTGGAAAAGGTGAGGAGATTCTCGAAACCCGCGGGTATAGAAAAGTAACGGCAATAATAACGTAGTTGCACTCCAAGCTCAAAGGCAAAGAATTGGCAGACCCATAACAATGCCGGGGCTCTTCAGAGCCCGGACTGTCAAGTCTTTAACTTCTCCGCCCACTCCTTTATTTTTTCGGAGAGGTGGCGGATATCCCTCTCCACATCGCTGATATGGGAGTATCTGCTGGCAATGCCCACGGCGTCTAATCCGTTGTATTGAAATTCGTGCAGACTCAGAGCGAGATCGGTGAGGTAGACCAACTCCCAGCCATATATTCCTACCAGTAGTCCAGCAACCTCTCTCATTTTAGTAGTTGGCATTAACGCAATGATTATATCAGCCCTGGATCTCGCCTTGTGAGTCTTATCCCTTATGACGCCAGGATAGCGGCTTGTTAAAACCTCCCTGTTTTTAGCCGCCGCGGCTGCCAAAAGGGCCTTCCACCCCTGAAAGGCCTTTCCAGCCGCGTTTCTGTGAAGGCCCTGGGCCAAGAACTTCAAGGCTAACTCCGCCTCGGCGCTAGCCTCCTCAAGCCTCAACTGGACGTAGCCTTCGAGATCCCTCCAGGGAGGGACGAATTTTTGCATTGGGAAAATACGCAAAAATTAAATAAATTTCTAGAGAAGATGTTTCACATGATTCTCTTATTCGGCTTTGGGGGCGTGGGGCGTACATACGCAGAGCTCCTATACCAGAAGACTAGCTTGAGGCTGTGCGCTGTTTTTGACAGCGGCGGCGGCGTGGCGAAGAAAGAGTGCTTCTCCTGGGGCGAGGTGAAAGAGCTTTTAAAAACGGCCAGAGGCTCTGTGTCTAAAAGCGGTTTGGGGAAAGCCGTCTCGCCTGACGAAGCCCTGGATTACTGCCAAGTAATTGTAGACGTCTCTCCGCCTAATTACGAGACGGGGGAGCCCTCCCTTTCTCTCTACAAAAAGGCGGCGGCGAAAGGACTTGCGGTGGTCACGGCAAATAAAGCCCCCCTAGCCCTTGCGTTTAGGGAAGTGGCGTACAAAAGGCTTTTCTACAAGGCCACGGTCATGGCCGGCACCCCTCTAATAGACCTGCTAAGGGGGCTGAAGCCGCAGGAGGTGGTAAAAATACGCGGCATTTTAAACGGCAGTACTAACTACGTGCTGACGAGAGTTTATAAAGACGGCGTCTCGTTTGAAGACGCCGTTAGAGAGGCCAAGGAGATGGGCATATTAGAGCCAGATCCCAGACTCGACCTCGAGGGGGTGGACCCGGCGGCAAAGCTTGTGATTATAGCCAACACTCTGGGCCACGGCGTCACGCTGAAAGACGTCGAGAGAAGGCCGTTGCAACCCATGGGCCCGGTAACTAGGTATTTGGCAATAGCCGACTTCACCGCCGGGAAGGCCGTGGTAGAGCCCGTGAGGTTGCCCCCAGACGATCAAATCCACGTGGACTACACTATGAACGCCGTTGAGATAATTACAGATGTCAATACTATATTATTAAAGGGGAAGGGCGCGGGCAGGAAAGAGACGGCCTACGTCTTACTTAATGACACAATTAAAGCTGTAGAGGCATGATAATGAAAAATTTCGTTTAACTGCGTATTTAGCCGATTCCGATTGTTTACATTGTACACTTAATAGAATAAATGTACACTGAATATAAATTACTGTCGTGATAAGTTAGAGACTACTTCTAATTTTTTAGAGAATATAAAAAATATAAATTTAGGGAAATATTTACATAGTAATTTTTTAAAAAATATAATTATAAATACATATA
>FWWM01001955.1_pt1 | contig 58921 bp, 56 predicted proteins | sample 2228351 | NCBI WGS metagenome assembly FWWM01 (sample SAMEA103939774, study PRJEB20133) | metagenome
CGAAGGCCCCCGGCCGCCGCCCCGAGCGAGCCCGTCACGACCACCCGGTCCCCCGGACGCGCCCCGGCCCGGGTCACCGCCCCGCCGGTCGGCGCCTCGCCCGCCACGGCCACCGAGATCACCACCCGGTCCGCGCGCGAGAGGTCGCCCCCCACGAGCCACAGGGCGTGGTCGTCGCAGGCGGCCCGCATCCCCTCGTACAGCTCCACCACCCAGGGCTCCCCGACGGCCGGGGGCAGGCCGAGGCCCACCACCGCGTAGCGGGGGCTCCCGGCCATCGCCGCGACGTCCGAGACGTTCACCGCGATCGCCTTCCAGCCGAGGTCCCGCGCCGTGGTCCGCGAGCGGTCGAAGTGCACGCCCTCGAGGAGGAGGTCGGTGGTGAGGAGCAGCTCGCCCCGGGGCGGGGCCAGGACCGCCGCGTCGTCGCCCACGCCCACGCGGACCTCGGGCCCGGGCCCCGAGAGCACCCGGGCGATCGCCGCCACGAGCCGGTCCTCGGCCGGTTCCACCGCTCCGTACGAACCGCGCCCCCCGGGCGCGCCACCGCGGCGAGGGGCCCCGACCTGCGGTCCTGTAGGATAAGGGTCTCGTCCGGGGGAAGGACGAGGGACCCCTGAGACCGGACACGAGGAGACCACCGTGCTCGCGAGCGTCGAACGGACGGTGTACGAGAACCCCGATCCCGCCGAGCTGCGGAAGTTCACCGAGGAGATGCCGAACTGCCGCATCACCGGGTTCGGGAACGTGAACGTCCAGACCCGGGTGCACTCCCGCAGCGCCGGCAGCACCTACGTCGTCACCGAGGATCCCTCGACGGCCTCGGGGAAGACGATGCCGCGGGAGGAGTACGAGCGGATCGCCGCGATGCAGGAGGAGTACCTCCGCGACAAGGACCTCCTCGTGATCGACGGCTACATCGGCAACGACCCCTCGTTCCGCACCGCCGCTCGGCTCACGATCGAGAAGGCGAACGCGAACATCGCCGGGATGCAGCAGAAGCTCTACTTCCCGCGGTCCTCCGGCGACCCCGAGGTCCAGGTGATCTACACGCCCAACCTCCCCGCCCCCGGCTACCCGGACGACCGGGTGATCGCCGTGGACCTCGAGCACGGGGTCACGCGGGTGCTGGGCTCCGACTACTTCGGGGAGTCGAAGAAGGGCGGGCTCCGCATGTGGAACCCGATCGTCTACGACCGCGGGGGCCTCGCCCTCCACGCCGGCTGCAAGGTGGTCCCCACCCCCGCCGGCGAGAAGGTGTTCCTGATCATCGGGCTCTCGGGCACCGGGAAGACCACGACGACCTTCACCACCCAGAACGACTCGCTGCCCGTCCAGGACGACTTCGTCGCGCTCATGCCCGGGGGGAAGATCTACGGCTCCGAGAACGGCTGCTTCGCGAAGACGTTCTCGCTCGACCCCGACTTCGAGCCCAACATCTACAACGCCGTGACCCGGCCCGACACCTACCTGGAGAACGTCTACCAGGACGAGCGCGGCGAGGTCGACTTCTTCGAGACCTCCTACACGAAGAACGGCCGGGCGGTGTTCGGGATGGAGGCCCTGGGGCGGTTCCGGGACGCCCGCGACGTCGGCCCCGTCGACTTCCTCCTGATCCTCAACTGGAACGAGAACATCATCCCGGCGGTGGCCAAGCTCTCGCAGGTGCAGGCCGCCGCCTACTTCATGCTCGGCGAGACCACCGGCACCTCGGCCGGGGGGAAGGACGAGGAGGGGAGGTTCCTCCGCGTCCCCGGCACGAACCCGTTCTTCCCGCTGCCCCACGGGCTCCAGGGCAACCGGATCCTCGAGCTGCTCGCCACCCACCCGATCGAGGTCTTCCTGATGAGCACCGGCCGGGTCGGGGGCCGGCAGGACGATGAGCGCTCGAAGAAGGTGCAGATCCCCCACTCCTCGGCGATCGTGAAGGCGATCGCCGAGGGGACGATCTCCTGGACCGAGGACGAGGACTTCGGCTACCTCATCGCCGAGGACGTCCCCGGGATCGACGACCTCGAGCTGCTCCAGCCCCGGCGGCTCTACGAGCGGCAGGGCAGGATGACCGAGTACCGGGCGTTCGTGGAGCGGTTCAAGGCCGAGCGGCGCGCGCACCTCGAGGGGTTCCCCCACCTCTCGCGGGAGATCGTCGAGGCCGTCGGCTGACCGGCCGCCCCCGGCCGAGCGGCGGACGCCGCTCCGGGCGCCCGGCGCGACGTGCTCAGGACCTCCGCCACCTCCGCCGCCCGAGCGCGTACCCGGTCACGAACTGGAGCGCGGCGAGGAGGACCGGCACCATCAGGTACCAGCGCACGGCCGAGAACTCGTCCAGGAACGGCCGTCCGCCCGGGGCGTCGACCCAGGCCGTGAGCGCGAACAGGCCGGCGAACGCGAACCACATCCCCACCCGCCCGGTGAGGTAGAGGGCGTAGAGCAGGTGGTCGACGGGGTCGGTCCCCTCGAAGGGCCGCCGCCCCCAGTACCACAGCGACCGCAGCCCGGAAGCGGCGAAGACGGCGGTCAGGGCGAGCTCGACCGCGGCCATCCTCAGGGTCCGACCTCCTGGGCCACGCGGGCCAGGGCGGCGATGACCTCGTCGTCCGTGGTCTGGTCGAACCGCCGGTACCACTCGCCGACCGCGAAGAACGGCTCGGGGGTCTCGAGGACCACGACCTCGTCCGCCTCCCGGGCGAGCTTGGGCACCGAGCTCGGCGGTGCGACCGGGACCGCCAGGACCACGCGGTCGGCGCCCTGCGCGCGAGCCCACCGGAGCGCCGCGACCGCCGTGCCGCCCGTCGCCACGCCGTCGTCCACCACGATCGCCACCTTCCCCTCGACGTCCACCGGCGGTCGGCCGGCCCGGTAGACCCGCTCCCGCCGCTCGATCTCCCGTTCCTCGGCCTCGATCTCCCGCTCCAGGTACTCCTCGGTGACGCCGAGCCGCTCGATCAGCCACTCGTCCAGGACCCGCACCCCCGGCGCGATCGCGCCCAGGCCGAGCTCGGGGTTGCCCGGCGCCCCGACCTTCCTCGGGACCACCACGTCGAGGGGGAGCCCCAGGGCCCGGGCGACGGCCTCGCCCACGATCACCCCGCCCCGGGGGATCGCGAGGACGACGGCGTCGGCCCCCTTGTACCGGGCCAGGGCCACCGCCAGCCGCTCCCCCGCCTCCACGCGATCGGCGAAGATCACGGCAGCCTCCCGGCGCCGCGGCCCCGCGGCGCCTCCCCCAGCCTACGCCTCCGGAGGCGCGGATGCGCGCCCCGCCACCCGGAGGAGGGTCTCCTCGATCTCCTCGGCGGGGCAGCCCTTCACGAGGTACGCGGCGGCGCCGGCGGCGAGGGCCTCGGCCCGGAGCCGGTCGTCGTCGTAGGCGGAGAGGAACACCACCGCGACCCCCGGCGCCCGCGCCCGGACCCTCCGGGCGACCTCCGGGCCCGGGAGCGTGGGGATCTTCGCGTCGAGGAGCACGACGTCGGGGGAGAGCCGCTCCACGGCCTCCACGACCGCGCCGCCGTCGGCCACCTCGCCGACCACCTCGAACCCCACGATCCGGAGCAGGTCGACGAGGGCCGCACGGGCGGGCTCGTCGTCCTCGACGACGAGGACCCGGAGCGGCGGGCGACCCCCTGGGGCGGGCATGCCCGCCATCATCGGCGCGGGGAAGCTCGAGGTGAAGGTATCCTCCCACGAAACGGGCGCCGGGGCGCGTCGTTTGCGGGGCGCGCGCGGCGGCGGCTAGCATCGGGGCCCGAAGCGGAGGAGGTGACCGTGGTCCAGGCGTACATCCTCATCCAGACCGAGGTGGGCAAGGCCGCGCAGGTCGCGAAGGAGGTCCGCGAGATCAAGGGGGTCACCGAGGCCGAGGACGTCACCGGCCCCTACGACGTGATCGTCCGCGCCGAGGCGAGGAACGTGGACGAGCTCGGGAAGCTCGTCGTGGCGAAGATCCAGGCCGTGGAGGGCATCACCCGGACGCTCACCTGCCCGGTGGTCCACCTGTAGGCGCGGGCGCCCCCGGGCCTCAGGCTCGATCCGGCGGCCCCCCGAGGGCGGTCCCCTTCTTCCGCTCGCGCTCGAAGCGCTCCAGGGCGAGCTCCACGAGGCGGTCGACGAGCTCCGGGTACGGCACGCCCGACGCCTCCCAGAGCTTCGGGTACATGGAGATCTTCGTGAACCCCGGGATCGTGTTGATCTCGTTCACGAGCAGCCGGCGGCCCTCGAGGAGGAAGAGGTCCACGCGCGCCATCCCGGTGCAGTCGATGGCCCGGAACGCCGCGACCGCCACCCGCTGGGCCTCCGCGGCGACCTCGGTGGGCACCTCCGCGGGGATCAGGAGCTCGGCGCCCTCCTCGTCGAGGTACTTCGCGGCGTAGTCGTAGAACTCGTGGCCCCGGGGCCGGATCTCACCCACCACCGACGCCACCGGGTCGTCGTTCCCGAGGACCGCGACCTCCAGCTCGCGGGCCCCCTCCGCGCTCCGTTCCACGAGCGCCTTGCGCGCGTAGCGGAACGCCTCCTCGAGCCCCGCGCGGAGCTCCTCGGGGCGGTGCACCTTCACCACCCCCACCGAGGAGCCGAGCGTGGCGGGCTTCGTGAACAGCGGGTAGCCGAGGTCGGCGGCCCGGGCCTCGACGGCCTCGGGGTCCTCCTCCCACTCCCGCTCGTGGACCACGACGTGGCGCGCGACGGGGAGCCCGGCCCGCTCGAACAGCGCCTTCTGCACCGCCTTGTCCATCCCCACGGCCGAGGCCAGCACCCCCGCCCCCACGTAGGGGATACCGGCCAGCTCCAGGAGCCCCTGCACGGTCCCGTCCTCGCCGTAGGGGCCGTGGAGCACGGGGAACACCACGTCGACCGGGGCACGGCTGCCGTCCTCCCGCACCAGCGCCGGCGCCTCGGGGTCCCGGGCCAGCTCCACCCCGGGCCCCGCGTCCTCCCCCACCGACGGGAGCGCGCCCCCCGCCGCGGGGAGGGCGGGGGGTCCGCCCGGCAGCATCCGCCAGGCGCCGCCCTTCGTGATGCCGATGGGGATCACCTCGTAGCGGGCCGGGTCCAGGGCCCCGATGACCGACCGCGCCGAGAGGCAGGAGATCTCGTGCTCGGCCGAGCGGCCGCCGAACAGCACGGCGATCCGCACGCGGCCCCCGGTCCCGCTCCCCCCGCTCACACCTTCTCCAGGGCCTGCGCGAAGTCCTCGAGCAGGTCCTCGACGTCCTCGAGCCCCACCGAGACCCGGACCAGGCCGTCGGCGATCCCCGCGGCACGACGGGCCTCGGGGCTGTACTGCCGGTGGGTGGTGGACGCGGCGTGGCCGACGAGCGTGTGGGTCCCGCCGAGGCTCCCCGCGATCCAGGCGAGCCCGAGCGCGTCGCAGAACCGCTTCCCGGCCTCCACGCCCCCCTCCACCTCGAACGCGAGCATGCCCCCGCAGCCCCGGGGCAGGATCCTCCGGGCCACCGCGTGGTCCGGGTGGGAGGGCAGGCCGGCGTAATGCACCCGTTCCACCTTCGGGTGGGCCTCGAGGAACCGCGCCAGCGCGAGGGCGCTCGCGGAGTGGCGCTCCATCCGCAGGGCGAGGGTGCCGAGCCCCCGCAGGCAGAGCCAGGCCTCGAAGGGCGCCATCGTCCCCCCGGTGTCGATCACGGTGTCGCGCAGCCGCCGCATCCCCTCCTCGGTCGTGCAGGCGACCCCGGCGATCAGGTCCAGGTGGCCGCCCACGTACTTCGTGGCCGAGTGGATCACGTGGTCGAACCCGAACCCCGCCGGCCGGCAGAGGTAGGGCGAGGCGAAGGTGTTGTCGACGACCGCGGGCACCCCCGCCTCCCGGCAGGCGGCGCCGAGCGCCTCCAGGTCCGCCACCCGCATCGTCGGGTTCGCGATGGTCTCCACGTAGAACAGCCTCGCCCCCGGCAGGGCCCGGGCCACCGCGTCCACGTCGTGGGGATCGACGAAGTCCACCTCGACCCCGTAGCGGGGCAGGACCCTGGTGAACAGCGCGTACGTCCCCCCGTACAGCTCGCGGCTCGAGACGATCCGGTCGCCCCGCTCGGCGAGGGCGGTGACGACCGTGTGGATCGCCGCCATCCCGGAGGCGAAGCCGAACGCCGCCTCGGTCCCCTCGAGGTCCGCCATCACGCGCTCGAACGCCTGGACCGTCGGGTTCCCGTATCCCCGCGTGTAGGTGTACCCGGGCCGGCGGAACGCGATGGTCTCGGCGTACTCCTCCGACGACGCGAACCGGAACGTCGCGGTCTGGAAGATGGGGACGCTCGGGGTCTCCTGCCGGATGGGGGGCGTGCGCTGGCCGTGGACCGCGCGGGTCGTGAACCCGAGTGGGCGCTCCTCGCTCACGCGCCCCAGGCTACCCGTCCGCCGGCGGCCAGGCCCACCGCTTCGGGTACCGCGTCCGCAGGTCCTCGACCAGCACCGCCAGCTCGTCCATCACCCGGTCGGTGAGCTCGCGGAGGAGCTCCTGGTCGTCCCGCCGGCCCTCGTGTTCGGAGAGGTCGATGGGCGCGCCGGCCTTCACCCAGATCGGGCGGCCGAAGGCCAGGCTGCCCGGCCCCGACTTCTGCCACACGGCCTGCCCGCCCCAGGTCGCGACCGGCGTGATGGGGACCCCGGCGGCGAGCGCGATCCGCACCACGCCCGTCTTCCCTCGCATCGGCGTGAAGTCCGGGTTCCTGGTCACGGTCGCCTCCGGGTAGACCACCACCACCTCCCCCGCCCGGAGGAGCTCCACGGCCCGTTCCACGGGCGCCGGGTCGCCGGTCCCGCGGCGGACCGGGATCTGCCGCATCCCACGCAGCACGGCGCCGAGGACCGACACCTCGAACAGCTCGGCCTTGGCCAGGAACCGGGGGCGCCGTCCCGCCTTCACCAGGAAGTAGCCGTGCGCGAACTGGTCGATGTACGAGACGTGGTTCCCGGCCACGAGCACCGGGCCCTCGCGGGGGATGTGCTCGAGCCCCTCGAACCGCCAGTTGAACCACAGCTTCAGCGGGGGCAGGACGACGGTCTTCGCGACCTCGAACAGCGGCTCCACGGGGCCCGGCTCCTCTCGCGCCCGCCGATCCTAGCGCGATCGCGGACCGCGCTCGCCCCCGCGGACCAGCCGCCAGGCCGCGGGCAGGAGGACCGCCGCCGCGAACAGCTTGAGCACGTCGCCGACGACGAACGGGTAGAGCCCGAGCTCCAGCGCGCGACCGGCGGGCACGCCGAGGGCCCCGGCGAGCCAGGGGACCCCGACCGCGTACAGCACCACCTCGCCCACGAGCATGGCCGCCACGGCGCCCCGGAAGCTCCGGTCCCAGCCCCGGCGCGCGAGCCATCCCACGACCGCCGCCGCCGCCACGAACCCCCACAGGTACCCCCCGGTGGCCGAGCTCGCCTGCAGCAGCGACCAGCCGCTCGCGCCGCCCGCGAAGAACGGGAGGCCCACCGCGCCCTCGAGGAGGTAGAGGCCCATCGACGCCGCGCCGAGCCCCGGCCCCAGGGCGGCGCCCACCAGGAGCACGCCGAGGGTCTGGCCGGTGATCGGGACCGGGGTGAACGGGAGGTGGATCTCGAGACGGGCGAGCGCGGCGACCAGGAGGCTGCCGGCCACCACCAGGGCGACGCGCGACGCGCGGGCGGACGCGCGGCTCGCCGGGACCAGGGCGGATGCGAGCGTGCTCAACGGCTCCTCCTTCCTCTCCTTCCCCTCGACCGGTGGGGGCTCCCGCGGGAGCCACCGGCGCGGAGCGCGGGCGCGAGGCCCGCCGCTCCGGGGGTGGGACCCGGAACGACGGCCGCAGGTTACCCCGACCTCGGGGGTCGGCACCTCCTCGGCTACGCTGTCCCCGATGCGGATCCTCGCGGTGCCGGTGAAGTCGCTCTCCCACGCCAAGGGCCGCCTCGCCCCGGTCCTGGAGCCGCTCGAGCGGGCGGCCCTCACGCTCGCGATGCTGGAGGACGTGCTGGACGCCGCCACCGCCGTCCCCGGGTGGGAGACCTGGGTCGTCTCCCCCGACGAGGCCGTCCTCGAGATCGCCGTCCGCCGCCGGGTGCGGGCCGTCGCCGAGGAGGAACCCTCCCTGGGTGGCGCGGTCCGCCAGGTCGAGGAGGAGGCGGAGGCGCGGGGCGCCGAGGCCCTGGCCGTGCTCCTCGCCGACACGCCGCTCGTCACCGCCGAGGCCCTCGGGGCGGCGCTCCGGACCCTCGGCGCCGTCGTCCTCGCCCCGGCCGCGGACGGCCGGGGGACGAACCTGCTCCTCCGTCGCCCGCCCCGGGCGATCCCCGCCCGGTTCGGCCGATCCTCGTTCCGCCGCCACCGGGAGGAGGCCGCGCGCCGGGGGCTCCCCGTCGCCGTCGTCGAGCGCCCCGAGCTCGCCTTCGACCTCGACGCGCCGGGCGATATCCTCACGCTGCTCGAGACGGGCGTGCGGGGGAGGACGCGGGCCGTCTGCCTCGAGATGGACCTCCGGGCCAGGCTCGCGGTCCGGACCTGAACGGGGAGAGGGGAACGATGCCGCAGGGCACGATCAAGGACTACGACCCCGACCAGCGGAGCGGCACCCTGCTGATGGACGACCGGACCGAGGTGCGCATCGACCCGACCTCGGTGGAGGGCGCCGGGATCCGCTACCTCCGGATCGGGCAGCGCGTGAAGTTCGACCTCGCCGAGGAGGGCGGGCGGAAGGTCGCCCGCACCCTCCGCATCGTGACGTTCGACTAGCGGCCCGCCCGGGCGGCGCGGCGGCGACGCCGGGCCGCGGCGACCTGCTCGCGGAAGGCCTTCCCGGGCTGGAACGCGGGCACGTCGCGGGCCGGCACCACGATCTCGACCTCGGGTCGGCGGGGGTTGCGCGCGAGCCGCGGGTTCCGCCGCTGGCGCTGGAAGCTCCCGAAGCCCGAGAGCGAGACCCGTTCCCCGGAGGCCACCGCGTCCCTAATCGCGTCGAGGACCGCGTCCACGATGGCCGCCACCTCGGCGCGGCTCGCGCCCGTCCGCCGCGCCACCTCCGACACCAGCTCGCCCTTGTTCACGCGCCTCCTCCCCCGGACCGGCCCCGCCCGGGCCCACCGGGCGACCTGCTCCGGGCCTTCGCCGCGCCCGGCGATGGCCACGGTACCCGCCCCGCCGCGGGCGGGCAACGCTCGGCCTGGTCAAGCCGCCGGGGCGGTGCGACGATGGAGGCGTGCGGAGGCTCCTGCCCGTCGTCCTCGCGGCCGCCCTGGCGCTCACGGCCTGCGGCGGGGGCGTCCGCCGGGAGTTCGCGCGGTACTACGACCCGTCCGGGCACTTCAGCGCCGTCCTCCCCCGCGACAACCAGGTCCGGGTGCTGCCCCCCGAGGCGGGCGGCGACCAGGCGGGCCCGCAGCTCCTCTCCGGGGTGCAGTCCGTGCCGGTCCAGCCCTCCCCGGCGCAGGGCCTGGGGGGGATCGGGGTCGAGCCGCTCGGGACCCAGGACCGCACCGCCTACTACGTGTTCGCGTTCACCGCGGACCTCCTCCGGGACGAGGAGGACCTGGCCCGGATCTACACGAGCCAGCCCGGGGTCGACGTGAAGGTGCAGGAGCCGGTCCGGATCGGGAACGACACCGGCCTCCTGGTCGTGGCGGACAGCGAGACCGAGGGCGGCACGAGGTTCTCGGTGGCCTCGGGGTTCCTGCTCGCGGGCGACGTGGGGTACTGGATCGCCGCGGCCTTCCCCGCCGGCGGGTGGGAGGCGGAGCGGCAGGACTTCCTCACGGTCCTCTCGTCGTTCCGGACCGAGGTCCCGCCGGCGGTGGGGGCGATCCCGGTCGGCTCGCCCTGAGCGCTCCCGGGGCCGGCGGCGGGGGAGCCTCCGGTACACTGGCATCGGCCGCACTGGGGTGTGGGGTAACGGTAGCCCGCCTGACTCTGGATCAGGTAGTCATGGTTCGAATCCATGCACCCCAGCCACCTCGACCGGCGCACGGGGCGGGGGACCGTGACCCCTCCACCCCTTCCCCCTGCGCGGGCCGAGGACCGTGACCCCTCCCGCCCGGGGCCGGCCCTCCCAGGGCCCCGGAGCCGGCACGGGCCGTCCACCATCCCGAGGACGAGCGGTACCCGCTGGCCCTCGCCGGTCGAGCACCACGAGGTCGGGGAGGCTCTCCTCCCCTCCCGGTAGGGCCGAAGGACCCGTCCGGCCCCGGGACCCGGGTCGCTACGATGGGACGGCGCACGGGTGCCGCGGCGACCGCGGCCGGACGGAAGGAGCACCGAGGTGGACAGACGGAAGGTCACGCTGATCCCGGGCGACGGGATCGGCCCCGAGGTCGTCGGGGCGGCCCGGCGGATCCTCGAGGCCGCGGGCGCGCCCATCGAGTGGGAGGTATGCGAGGCGGGCGCGGAGGTCTTCCGCAAGGGCCTGCCCTCGGGGGTACCCGCCGAGACGATCGAGTCGATCGCCCGCACGAGGGTGGTGCTCAAGGGGCCCCTCGAAACGCCGGTCGGGTACGGGGAGAAGAGCGCCAACGTCACCCTCCGGAAACTGTTCGAGACCTACGCGAACGTGCGGCCGGTGCGGGAGCTCCCCGGCGTCACGACCCCCTACTCGGGACGCGGGATCGACCTCGTGGTGGTCCGGGAGAACGTCGAGGACCTCTACGCGGGGATCGAGTACATGCAGACCCCCGGGGTCGGGGAGGCGCTGAAGATCGTCTCCCGGAAGGGCTGCGAGAAGATCGTGCGGTTCGCCTTCGAGCTGGCCCGGGCCGAGGGGCGGAGGAGCGTGACCTGCGCGACCAAGGCCAACATCATGAAGCTCACCGAGGGGATGCTGAAGCGGACCTTCGAGGCGGTGGCGCCGGAGTACCCGGACATCGAGGCCTGGCACCTGATCGTCGACAACTGCGCCCACCAGCTCGTGAAGCGGCCCGAGCAGTTCGACGTGATCGTCACGACCAACATGAACGGGGACATCCTCTCCGACGAGTCCTCGGCCCTGGTCGGCGGGCTGGGGTTCGCGCCCTCGGGGAACTTCGGGAACGACGTCGCGATCTTCGAGGCCGTCCACGGCTCGGCCCCGAAGTACGCGGGGAAGAACGTGATCAACCCGACCGCGGTGATCCTGTCGGCGGTGATGATGCTCCGCTACCTCGGGATGTTCGACGTGGCGGCCGACGTGGAGCACGCGGTCCTCGTGACCCTCGAGTCCGGCGTGCGGACCGGCGACATCGTGGGCTACGACAAGGGGACCCCCACCACGGAGTACACCGACGCGATCATCTCCAACCTCGGCAAGCGCTCCGCGACCTGGCGGGTGCGCGAGTACCGACCGATCCGGTTCCCCCGGGTGGCGCCGGACATCGACTTCGTCAGGCCCTCCTCGCGCGAGGTGGCGGGCGTCGACGTGTTCGTGGAGGCGGCCGTCCCCGCCGACGAGCTCGGCAAGGGCCTGGAAGAGGTCACGGCGGGCTCCGCGTTCTCGCTCAAGATGATCGGGAACCGCGGGACGATGGTGTACCCGCCGACCGGGGCGATCACCGACGTCGCGGACCACTGGCGGTGCCGGTTCGTGCCCGCCGCCGACCGGCCGGTGACCGACGAGGACGTGTTGGACCTGCTCCGGCGGGTCGGGAGCCGGTACGCGTGGATGCACGTGGAGAAGCTCCAGACCTTCGACGGGGAGCAGGGCTTCACGAAGGACCAGGGCGAGAACTGAAGGGACGTACCTGCGGGCGACCACGGGCGTCTCGGTCGATCACCGTCCGTTCACCGACCTCCACCCAGCGTGCCCGGTGCCCTGTGTGGCCCCCGCCGGTTCCTCCGCAGCTCGCCGCACGGGGCCGGCGGCACTCGACGGGGGCAGCCGAGGGGGAGCGCTGCCCGGCTCCGCGCCACTCCGGCAGCGAGGCAGGTGGTACGGCCTCGACCGCCGTGCGGGGAGACCGGAGCCACCGTATCCTCGCCCGTGGATGGAACGGGCGCTCCCAGCCTACGACTGGACGGCCCACCACGCGCGGGTCCGGCCGGGGAGGATCGCGGTGGTGGATGACCACTCGGGACGTCGCCTCACCTACGCTGAGCTCGACGAGCGCGCCGGCAGACTGGCGGCCTGGCTGGCCAGACGGGGGGTGCAGGCCGGCGACCGGGTCGCCTTCCTCGCTCCCAACACCCCCGAGGTGTTCGAAGCCCTCTTCGCCTGTGCCAAGGTCGGGGCGATACTCGTCCCCCTGAACTGGCGCCTCGCCCCGCCCGAGCTCGAGGCCGTCGTGGAGGACGCCGCTCCCGCGGCACTGCTCTTCGACGAGGAGCTGGCGGGGACCCTGGCCGGCCTGGAGGTAGCCGCCCGGCTGCCCCTGGGGGAGCCCTACGAGCGCGTCGTGGCGGCGACCTCGGGTTCGCCTCCGGCCGCCGCGGCGACGCATGACGATCCCTGGTGCCTCCTGTACACGTCGGGGACGACGGGGAGCCCCAAGGGCGTCATCGTCACCCACGGGATGGTGTTCTGGAACGCGGTGAGCATCAGCGCGGAGGTGGGCCTCACCAGGCAGTCGACGAACCTGGACGCCCTCCCCACGTTCCACGCCTCGGGGCTGAACCTCTACGCCACCCCGTGCCTGTGGCTCGGCGCCACCGTCGTACTGATGCGGAAGGCCGACCCCAGCAGGATCCTGGAGCACCTCGGGTCGGGGGAGGTCACCCACTTCTTCGGCGTCCCGACCCTCTACCGGCGCCTCGTCGAGGACCCCTCGTGGGAGGCGGTAGACCTGTCCCGGGTGCGGTCCTGGGTCGTGGGGGGCTCGGCCATGCCGGTCCCGCTCCTCGAACGGTACGCGGAGCGGGGTGCGGTGGTGCGCCAGGGGATGGGCCTCACCGAGACCGGCCCCACCCTCCTCCTCATCGACGAGGAGAACGCCCTGGCCAAAGCGGGCTCCGTCGGCAAGCCGGTGCTCCACACCGAGGTCCGCACCGTGGACCGGGAAGGACGGGACGTGCCCCGAGGGGAAGTGGGCGAGCTGTGGGTGCGGGGTCCCAACGTCACCCCGGGGTACTGGGGCCGCCCGGAAGCCACCGCCGAGGCTTTCGCCGGCGGGTGGTTCCGCACGGGGGACGCGGTGCGCCAGGACGCGGACGGGTACTTCTTCGTCGTGGACCGATGGAAGGACATGTACGTGTCCGGCGGCGAGAACGTCTACCCGGCGGAGGTGGAGCAGGTCCTCGTCCAGCACCCGCAGGTCATCGACGCCGCCGTGGTGGGGGTCCCCGACGAGGAGTGGGGTGAGATCGGGGTCGCGGTGATCGTCCCGAAGGACCCGGGGGCCTTCGACGCCCAGGACCTCCTGCGCTTCTGCAGCGGCAGGCTCGCCAGCTACAAGATCCCGAAGCGGGTGCTGACGGCGGACGAACTTCCCCGCAACGAGGTGGGGAAGGTCCTGAAGGCGAAGCTCCGGGAGGATCTCCCTCGAGGGTAGGGGGACCGCGGCTACGGGCCTCCGGGACCCGTGCCTTCCACCTCCGAGAAGAACGCGTCGAGGACCCGGGCCACGCGGTCCGGCGCCTCGAGCATGAGGTTGTGCCCGGCGCCCTCGAGGACGTGGAGCCGGGCGCGGGCCAGCCGGGAGACGAGGAGACGCGAGTTCTCGGGGGGCACGACGCGGTCGGCAGTGCCGTGCAGGACGAGGGCCGGCACCGCGATCCGCTCCACGGGGGCCCCCCTCGCGAGGAACTCCTCGCAGGCGAGGTACTGGTCCCGCCAGCGCTCGGAGGGCGTGGGGTGAGCGAGGCGCTTGGCCAGGTCCTCCTCGAAGCGCTCAGGGTGGGCCTCGGGCCAGCCCTCCCGGAACGCATACCCGAAGGTGGCCCGGGCGAAGGCGAGAGGGTCGAGGCCGGCGGCACCCTCCCAGGCATCCCGGGTGGCGCGGGGGACGGGGACGGCTTCGGGGCCGCCCGGGGACGTGGACATGAGGACCAGGGACCGGACGAGGTCCGGGCGGCGGAGGGCGAGGAGCTGGGCCACGTAGCCCCCCATAGAGTGGCCCACGACGTGGGCGGGGGCGGCGTCGAGCGCCTCGACGAGGCCAGCCAGGTCATCGGCCAGCTGGGCGATGGTGTAGGGGCCCCGGGGCTTGTCGGAGAGGCCGGTACCACGGGGATCGGGCGCGATCACCCTCCGCTCGGCGGCGAGGAGCGGGAGGACCCGGTGCCAGGTCCACGAGGCGTAGCCGAGGCCCGGGTGGAGGACGACAGGCACGCCAACGCCTGCCTCGACGAACGCGACACGCAGCCCCCCCACGTCCGCGACGTTCACGGCCGCTGGGGGTCCACGATCTGACGAACCTCCTCCGCCCGGGACAGGCGGTCCAGGGCCTCGTTGAGGTCCCCCAGAGCTACGCCGCGACGGGTGACGAGCCGCTCCACGGGGAGCTTCCCCGCCTGGTGGAGCCTGAGGAGGCGGGGGAGGTCCCGCCGGGGCACCGAGGAGCCCATGTAGGAGCCGACGATGGACTTCTCCTGGGCGACGAGGCTGAGGGCGGGGAGGGCAACCTCCTGCTCGGGGGGAGTGAGCCCGATCGACACCGCCGTCCCGCCCGCGCCGAGGGAGCGGTAGCAGACGCCGAGGACCCGCGCGGAACCGACGGCCTCGAAGGCGAAATCGACCCCGCCGCCCGTGAGGTCCCGGACGGCCTCCGCCGGGTCATCATCCCCCGCCTCCACCGTGTGGGTGGCCCCCAGCTCTCGAGCGCGCTCGAGCTTCGCCGGTACCCGGTCCACGGCGACGATGGGGTAGGCGCCGGCGAGGACCGCCCCCATCACCGCCGAGAGGCCGACCCCCCCGAGGCCGAAGATGGCCACCGACTGCCCCTCCCGGACCCCGGCGGTGTTGAGGACCGCGCCCACGCCGGTGAGGACGGCACAGCCGAAGACCACGGCCACATCGAGGGGGACCTCCCTGGGGATCCTGATGAGGGACCGCGGGGACACGACGGTACGCTCGGCGAAGGCGGCGACGCCCAGGTGGTGGTGGACGCGCCCCGCCGGTCCGCTGAAGGGCTGCCGGCCCGTGACCAGGCGGCCCCCTCGGTTGGCAGCCTGGGCCGTGGGACAGAGGACGGGCCGGCCCGAAGCACAGGTGTCGCAACGGCCGCACGAGGGGACGAAGGTGCAGACCACCTGGTCTCCCGCCTCCACCTCGGCCACGCCTGGCCCCACCTCTTCGACGACCCCCGCGGCCTCGTGGCCGAGGACCATAGGCATGGGCCAGGGGCGGGTGCCGTCGACCACCGCGAGGTCGGAGTGGCACAGGCCAGCGGCGACGATCCTGACCAGGACCTCTCCCGGACCCGGAGGGTCGAGGTCCAGCTCCGACACCTCCAGCGGCCGTCCCTCGGTGAAGGGAGGCCGGTGCCCGGTGGTCCCGAGGACCGCTGCCCGCACCTTCATGCCGAAGCCGCCCTCTCCCCCTCAGCGGAGCCAGGCCTCGACCTGGGCCATGGCCGCCGCGTCCCAGACCAGCTCAAGGTGGTTCACGGAACCAAGGAGGACGTTCCCCCCCAGCCCCGGGATGCCTCCGCTGTCACGGCAGCTCGCAACGAACACCGTCCCGTCGCTGGGGCCGCTGTGCTCGTTGTGCCAGTTGGGGATGTCCGCGGCTCCGCCGCACAGGAGGTACGTCGTCACGGAGGGGGGGATACCCGCCGCCCGGATCGTGTCGACGAGGGACCCCTGGTCGATGGCGGAGGAGATCCCGAGGCTGTAGCCGAAGAGCCCCCAGCCACCGTGGTAGGTCGTCCACCAGTCAGGCTCGAAGACGTCGAGAGGGTACCTCGCGTCCCATCGCTTCAGCATCTGACGGAGGCCCGGGAAGAAGTCGCCGCGCCCCGTCCTGTAGATGGTGAGCTCGGGGTGCGAGTACCACGAGCCCCAGCACACGAGGCTCAGGTGGGCGGAGCCCCCTAGAACGGTCCCTCCGCACTCCGGATAGATCCACCAGCTGGGGTAGATCCCGTGACGGAAGGGCCAGTCCCACCCGTTGTTCAACCCGCCGAGGAGGATCAGCCGGCGGACGTCGCCGGCGAAGGGCGTGCCCCAGGCCTTGCGGACCCCCGAGACGTACATGCGGGCCGCCACCGTTCCCTTGCTCCACGCCACGACGTCGACCCTCGCCGCTCCCGTCCGGGAGCGGATGACCTGGAGCGCGTCGGCAACTTGCTCGGCCCAGTAGAAGTTGTCCCCCGCTCCGTGGGGGAAGGACAGGGCGAAGACCCGATAGCCGAGTCCGCTCAGGTACTGCATGAGCCCGGCGGAGGGGCATGCAGCCGCGCCGCAGCCGAGGGGACCCTCGGACGGGTCAGCCCAGGCCCGGTCGGCGTTCATGAAGGCGCCGTGGATGAGGAGGACGGGCATAGGTCGGGGGTTCGTGTCCCACCCGGGTGCGTAGTACAGCAGGAACCGTCCCGAGGCGGGTCGAGGACTCCCGAAGAAGGTGAGGCGCTGGCCCGTCTGGTCCAGCCGCCCGTCAGGTGGGTAGTCCTCGGGGAGGAAGCCGGGGTCCGCGTCGTACCAGCGCTCGACCCTCACCCACCCGTTCTCGACCGCCGAGAAGGCGGCTTCGAGGGTGAGGCTCGCGGTCGCTGCCGCCGGAGGCTGGGGGCTCGCCCAGAGGAGCCCAAGGACGAGGGCGCTACACCGCCCTACCAGTCTCCCTCTGCGACCTCGGCCGTGGCCGCGGAAGGGCCGCACGTCCCCGCACCCCGCCGCCCTACCCCACGAAGGAGGCGATCTCCTGGGAGAGCTTCTGCGGCTCCTCGACCATCAGGCAGTGGCCGCTCTCCTCGAACCACACGATGGAGCAGGCGGGGATCCGGGGGACCATGTACTCGGCCCAGCGCGGGTCGCACACCTGGTCGTGGCGGCCGTGGCAGATGAGCACCGGCACCCGCACCTCCCCGAGACGGGCCCGAAGGTCCTCGGTGAGGAGGCTGTTGAAGTACCGGTAGCCCACGTACGCGGGCATCCTCAGCCACATGCTGAGGAACCATCGCCGGGTGGCGTCGAGGTCCTGGCGGTGGAAGTTGATCTCGCTGAAGGCGGTCATCGTCTCCGGCAGCGCGCTCCGCATCGCCTCCAGGGCCTTCTTCGCCGTCTCCTCATCCATGCCGAAGGGCTCGGTCTCGCTCTGCTTGAAACGGGGGGTGGCGGCCCCGACCATGACGAGCCGGCTCACCCGCCCGTCGCCGTTGTGATCGAGTACGTACTTGAGCCCGACGCCGGCCCCCATGGACCAGCCCACGAACGTGACGTCGCGCAGATCGAGGGCCCCCATGAAGGCGCGGAGGTCGCCGCACATCTCGTCGTACGTGTACGACGAGAAGGGCTTGTCCGAGTCCCCGTGCCCCCGGAGGTCGACGCAGAGGCACCGGTACCGATCGGCGAGGTCCAGGACCTGGTAGTTCCAGGTGTCGACCGTGGCCGACAGCCCCGGCACGAACAGGATGGGTCGGCCCGTTCCGGCGTCCCGGTAATGCATCCGGATCCCTGTCTCCAGATCGAGGTAAGGCATGGGTCCTCCTTCCGTTTCCCACGGACCTCCTGGCTCGTCTCCCGCCCAGCACACGAGGGTCAGCGTCGCCTCCTTCGCCCTCCTTTCCGCTCGTCGCCTCCCGTGTCGGGGCCGAGGCCCTTGGAGAGCAGGAGCAAGACCTGCTCCGCAACGTCCTCAGGGAGGCGGGTGCCCCCGGGCCACTCGATCCAGCGCATGGCCGTGAAGTGGGCCAGGGCGATGTAGGCGTAGGCCACGAAGTCGGGATCGAAGCGCACGTCGACCTCGCCGCGGACCATGGCCTCCTTCGCCCCCCGGGCGTACCGACGCGCCAGCTCCTCGAAGTACTCCCGGTAGGCGGTGGGGGCGACGAACTCCACCTGACGTTGGATGCGGAACAGGTTCGGGTGCTCGGCGAAGAACCGGAAGAAGGCGGTGAAGCCCCGCCGTTCCACCTCTCGCTGAGACGTGGAACCCTCGATGGCTTCCCGCATCTCCCGCCGCAGCTCCCCGTTAAGGTGGCGGAGGAGCTCGATGAGGAGCTCTCGCTTGCTGCGGAAGTACCGGTAGAAGGATCCGGTGGCGATGCCGGCGGCCGCGGCGATCTGCTGCACCGTGGTGGCTTCGTAGGCGGACCTCCCGAACAGCTCCTCCGCCGCCTCGAGGATGCGACGCCGCACCCCCAGCTCCCTGGCGGACGGCACCGCTGAACCGAGATTCGGAGGCCTCCCGGCTCGTCTCTGCGCCGACATCGTGATGAACGATACTTCGTCATCTGGGCCCCGTCAACCTGTTTACCGGCATCTTGCGCCAGGCTTGACAGGTCCGGGCCCATGAATCACTATTCACCACTGGCCGGACCACGAAGGCAAGGGGACGTGTCTCCGCGAGGGTCGCGAACCCTCGTTCACACCCGGTGCCGGGACCACGTCGGAGGAGGTGACCATGGCAGCAGCGCAAGGCACGCGGGCCACGAGGTGGGTCGGTGACCGGGGCCTGGCACGGTTGGGGGTCGTCGCTCCCACCCTGGCCCTCCTGCTGGCGGCATGCACGAGGGGAGCCCCGGGAGGGGCACAGGCGACCTCGACCCCCGGCGCTCCAGCGCCGGCCGCAGGCCCCATCGTCTTCGCCAGCGTCGAGGGGCCTGTGATCGAGGGAGGGCCGGACTTCACCAACGGCATGAAGGTGGTGGCGAGCCTGTTGAACGAGGGAGGCGGCATCGCTGGCCGGCCCGTCGAGGTCGAGGTGTTCCGCTTCAAAGGTGGCACAGAGACGGCCGTCGCTGCCTACAAGCAGGCCGCCCAGGACCCGGACGTCCTCGGCGTCTTCTACTCGGCGGTTACGGGGGCCCTGGCCATCCGAGCCCAAAGCGAGGCCCTGCGGATCCCCACGGTGATCGCCACCGCCAATGACTTCGTGGACCGCCCCGTGACCCGCTACGTGTTCAAGGACTCCTTCGCCCCCGAGTACGCGACGTCCTCCCTCGTCTACGCGGTGGAGGAGCTGGGAGCCCGGGAGGTGGCCGTGCTCCACTACGACACGGACTACTCGGTCATCATCCCGGACGCCCTCCAGACCCGCTGCCAGCAGCTCGGCTGCGACATCACGGCTGTGGAGAGCGCGTCGGGGATCGACCCGGTGGATGCCCTCACCCCGCAGCTCTCACGACTCCGGGCCACTAACCCCGACGTCTACTACATCGAAGGCCTGAACCCTGCGGCCTTCGCCGCCGCCCGTCAGCTCTGGATCGACGAGCCCATCATCTCCGAGCAGTGGCTCGCCATCCCCGCCCTCCGGGACGCCTGCGGGGAGAACTGCGACGGGGTCTACTTCGCCATCCACAAATGCAACGTGATCGAGCTGGTACCTGCCGACGACCCCATGCGGCAGCTCTGCGAGACGTACCGACCCGCATACGAGGCGCAGATCGGCTCCTGGGCCGGCTTCAGCATCTACGGGGCCGACGCCGTGTGGGTGATGGCGAAGGCAGCGGAGAACGTACTCGCCGACGGGCAGGACCTCACCCGGGAGAGCCTGGTCGACGCCATGGAGCACCTGAACGGCGACGTGTTCACGACCCACGGGACGATCTACACGAGCCCCCAGAACCACCGCCTCACCGGCACGTGGGGGGAGGCTTACATCATGGTGCAGATCCAGGCAGGCCCGGACGGGGTGGAGTGGGTCCTCGCCCCTGGCGCGGACCCACGTGGCTCCACGCCGTGAGGCGCGGCCTCCGCGGCTGGTGCAACGGCTGCGGCCTGGGAACCGACGGAGATCTGCCCTCAGCTGGTGACCGCACTCGACCATGACTGCCTCCGACCTGGCCCAGTTCCTCCTCTCGGGGCTGACCCTCGGGTCCCTGTACGCCTTGGGTGGACTCGGCATCGTCGTCGTGGCCAACGTCACGGGGGTGTTCAACTTCGCCCAGGGCGAGTACGCCATGCTCGCCGGGATGATGGTCGCCTGGGCGGACCGGCAGGGGTGGGGGTGGGGAGCCGGGATCCTGCTTGCGGTGGTCGCGGTGGTGGGAGCGGCCCTCCTCCAAGAACGAGCGACGGTGGCACCGGCCCGCGGGCGGGCCTCGCCCTTGGCGGTCGTCGTCGGGACCCTCGGCTACGGGGCGATCCTCCGGGGCCTCGCCCTCCTCGTGTGGGGAGAGGACCCCCTCCGGGCCAGGTCCTTCTTCCCCGGGACCTTCGGTCTCGGTGGGGCGCACCTCGACAACCAGGCCGCGGTCGTGTGGGTGATCCTGCTCCTCGCGCTGGCGGGGACCGTGGCGCTCTTCCGTTGGACCGGCGTGGGCCGGGCCATGCGGGCCGCGGCCATCAACCCCACGGCCGCCCGCCTCGTGGGGGTGAGGCTCTCTCCCCTGTCCCTCGCCGCCTTCACCCTGGCCGGGGCCCTGTCCGGCATCGCCGGCGCCGCCACGGTCCCCATCACCCTCGTATCGTGGAACAGCGGCATCATCTGGGGGCTCTTGGCCTTCATCGCGGCCGCCATGGGCGAGTTCCGCCACGCCGCGAGGGCCGTCGCGGCGGGGCTCGGGCTGGGGGTGGTGGAGGCGCTCGCGGCGGGTCTCCTGTCCTCCACCTTCCGCGAGGTGTTCGTCTTCGGCTCGCTCCTCGCCTACCTGCTGCTCCGGGACGTCCTCGCCGAGGACGGGCTCGTGCGGAGGATCGTCCGGGCCCAGTTCGGGTACTGGCGGCGGGAGCGGGTGCGGCGTGTCTTCCCCCACGCTGTGGCCGGGGAAGCGGATGAGAGAACCCGCCGTGCGTGGATCCACCCCCTGGCCGTGACCGCTGCCCTCTTCCTCGTCCCCCTCCTCGTGAGGGGGGCCAAGGGCAGGGACGCTGCCGTCTTCATCGTCCTCACTGCGATCGGAGCCACCGGCCTCGGTCTCGTGGCCGGACTGGCCGGACAGCTGAGCCTCGGCCACGCCGCTTTCTACCTGGTGAGTGGCTACGCCACCGCCATCCTGAGCGCCCGCTACGGCTGGGGCTCGACGGAGGCCATCCTCGTCGGTCTGCTGCTCTCTACCGTCCTCGCCGCTGGCGCTGGCTGGCTCACCCTCCGGCTCAGGGGCTTCAACCTCGCCATCGCAACCCTGGCCATCCACCTCATCGTCTTGGTCCTCGTGACCCAGCTCGTGACGGTGACCGGTGGGCCCATCGGGCTGATCGGCGTCCCTCCCCTCCGGGTGTTGGGGGTCGACCTCACTTCCCCCGTCCGGTTCTTCTGGCTCAGCGCGCTGGCCCTGGGTGGTTGCCTCCTCCTGGCCAAGGTCCTGGAGGGCTCTGCCGTGGGCCGGGGTCTCCGGGCCGTGGGGGCCGATGAGGATGCGGCCGCGGCCCTGGGCGTCCGGACCTTCCGCCTCAAGCTCCTCGTGTTCGTCGTGGGGGGTGCCATGGCCGGGCTCGCCGGGGCCTTCTGGGCGACCTACGTACGGTTCGCCGCCCCCTCCATGTGGGACGTGAAACTCGCCATCGACCTCGTCACCGTCGTCGTGGTAGGGGGCATGGGCTCCGTCTACGGAGGAGCCATCGGCGCGGGGGTCCTCGGGGGGCTCCAGTTCCTGCTCCGGGAGACGGTCTTCGGGGGCCTCGCTTCGGAGGAGGCGGAGATCATGCTCTCGGGGGCCCTCCTCATCCTCTTCGTGGTCCTGTTCCCGCGGGGGATGGCCGGGTCAGCCCCGATGGAACGGGTGGGACGCCTCCTCCGGCGCGCGCTGCCGCTGGTCGTTCGTCTCGAGACGTCTTCCGCGCCGCCCGGGAGCGCACTCCCTGAAGTAGCCAGCGTCGTGGCCAACTGGCAGCGGGAACGCCACGACGACGGGGGGCCCCTCCTCGTCCTCCTGGGGCTCCGGAAGCGGTTCGAAGGCTTCGCTGCCGTGGACGGCCTCGACCTCGAGCTGCGAGGCGGGGAGCTCCTCGCACTGGTGGGACCGAACGGCGCGGGGAAGACCACGGCGGTGGATCTGGTGTCGGGCTTCCTCGTACCTTCCGGCGGCCGCATCTTCCTTGGGGGCCGCCGCATCGACGGCCTTGCCCCCCAGGACGTGAGCCGGTTGGGTGTCGGGCGGACCTTCCAGACCCCCCGGCTCTTCGGGCACATGGGGGTGCTCGAGACGGTGATGCTCGGTCTCGAGGCGAGCGGCACCGGCCTTCACCGACGCCGGCAGGTCCGCCCGTCGGCCCTGGCCCTCCTTCAGCTCGTGGGGGTCTCGCCGACCGACCTCAACCGCCCAGCCGCTGCCCTGCCCGTAGGGCAGCAGCGACTGGTGGAGCTGGCCCGGGCCCTCGCCATAGCGCCGAGGATCCTGCTCCTGGACGAGCCGGCTGCGGGTCTCGACGCGGCGGAGACCGCTGCCCTCGGCGAGCTGCTCCGTCGGCTGCGGGCCATGGGCCTCGGCGTGCTCGTCGTTGAACACGACATGGAGCTGGTCATGTCCGTGGCTGACCGGGTGGTGGTCCTCGACCGGGGGAGGAAGATCGCGGAAGGACCTCCCGAGGTCATCGCCCGCCACCCGGCCGTGGTCGAGGCCTACCTGGGGGTGGGGGCAGCGTGACCGCCGCGGGGCTGCAGGTTCAGGGCCTGACGGCCGGCTACGGCCCGGTCACCGTCCTTCGGGAGGTCTCCCTGGAGGCAGCCTTCGGGCAACTCACCGCCCTCCTCGGCCCCAACGGAGCTGGCAAGACGACGCTGCTCCGGGTGGCCTCCGGGCTCCTCCCGGCCACCCAGGGTTCGGTGTTCCTCGAGGGCCGGGACGTGACGGGCTCGGCGCCCGAGGAGCGGGTCCGGCGTGGCCTGGCCCTCGTCCCTGAGAACCGCCAGCTCTTCGGGCCCATGACCGTCCTGGACAACCTCCTCGTGGGGGCGCACCTCCACCGACGAGCGCGGCGCCGGGTGGCCGCGCGACTGGAGTGGGTCCTGGACCGGTTCCCGACGCTCCGGGGACGGCTCCGGCAGCGTGCGGACACCCTCTCTGGGGGGGAACAGCAGATGGTGGCCATCGGGAGGGCCCTCATGGCCGAGCCCCGGGTGCTCCTCCTCGACGAGCCGTCCATGGGCCTCGCGCCCGTCGTCGTGGGGGAGCTGTTGTCGGCGCCGAGGGAGCTGTGCGCCGCCGGGCTGGCGGTGCTCTTGGTCGAGCAGAACGTTGTCCTCACGCTGCGGGTCGCCGCCCAGGCGTACCTGCTCGACCGGGGCACCGTGGTCCTCGCCGGGACGGCACGGGCGGTGGGCGAGGATCCCCGTGTGCGCGCTGCCTACCTCGGCCGCACCGGGTGAGGGCGGCCTCAGGGACAGCCGGACCCCAGCGGGCAGCTCCGGTGGCGCGGTCACGTACCGGGCTGGGGGACGCGGTCGTAGAGGAGGCCGCCGTCCACCAGCCGGGCCGCGGGGTGCATCCGGTGGCGCTCCACCTCGCCCTCCCGGAGCAGGTGGCGCACCTCGCACCCCGCCGCGGTGAGGGCGTCCGCGATCATCCGCCGGTGGCAGCGCCACCACAGGGTCTCCGCGCACATCACCGCCGTCGGTTCCGCCCGCGCCTCCTCGACGAGCTCGGCGAGCGCCCGGCGGAAGGCGGGGGTGTCCATGTGGTCGGCGTAGCCCTGGAACGCCCGGTGCTCCAGGGCGAGGTGGCGCGAGCCGGGGCGGGGGCGGCGGAACCCCCCGAGCTCCTGCCCCCGCCAGACGTAGGAGATCCGGGCCCGCTCCAGCGCGGCGGCCAGCGGCTCGCGCGCGAACCAGGGGTGGCGGCGGGAGCCGGGCGCGGTCCGGACGTCCCACAGCCGCCGGATCCCGGCCCAGCGGAGGAGCGCCACCAGCTCCTCGAGCGGGCGCGTGCCGTGCCCCACGGTCCAGACCACGACGGGCTCCGCGCGCTCAGGCATCGACGACGACGCAGCGGATCGGCGGGAGGCCCGACGCGAGCTCCCGCCAGGTCGCCCCCTCGTCCTCCGAGATCAGGACCCGCCCGTCGGGGGTCCCGAGTGCCGCCAGGCCCCCCGCGGCGTGGAGGCGGTGCGTGTCGAGGTTCCCAGCGAACCGCTCCGGCAGGCCGCCGCGGCACCGCTCGAACCGGCCGCCCTCCAGGGGCCGGCGGTAGAGCGCGGCCTCCTCGCCACGGGGCCCGCGGGAGGCCGAGAGGAGGAGGGCGCCCCCCGCGACCGCCACCGCGCGGCAGTAGGCCGCGTGGAGCCCCTCGGCCTCGAACCGCCAGCTCGCTCCCCCGTCCTCGCTCGCCGCGAGCCCCCGCGCGGTGGCCGCGAGCACCCGCCCGGCGGGGAGGGGCGACGCCAGCACCTGGTGGACGTCGGCGTCGACCTCGATGGTCGGTTCCCAGGTCCACCCGCCGTCCGTGGAGCGCGGGATCCCGCCCACGTGCACGTTGGCGTAGAGCACGCCGTCGGGGCCTGCGGCGAGCGAGCGCACGTCGGGCGGCCCGCCCCACGGCGTGTACCACTCGCCCCGGCCGGGGACCGCCTCGAACGCGCCGACGGGCCGCGCCCCCCGGTCCGTGACCCGGACCAGGTGGGCCTCGGCGGTCCCGACCCAGGCGCCCTCGGCGTCGGCGAGCAGGCAGTTCCCGGGGGGGCCGGGGAGCTCGGCCACCCGCCGCCACCCGGCGCCGTCGTCCCGCCGGACCTCCCGGCGGCCGACGAGGGCCCACCGACCGGCGGGCCCGAGGGCGAGGGCGGTCACGTCCCCCTCGAGCGGGACAGCGCCGCCCGGCAGCACCAGGAGCCCGCCGGCCGTCCCCACCAGCACCCGCGCCACGCCTGTAAACTACGCGTTCGGCGCCGGCCGAGGGCCCCATCGTCTAGCGGCCTAGGACACCACCCTCTCAAGGTGGAGACACGGGTTCGAATCCCGTTGGGGCTACGAGCGATCGCCGCCGCTGCTGCCGAGGCCCCCCGGGCCCGACGGCCCCCCGCCGACGGACCGCGACGAGCGACCGCCCGGGCCGCCGTCGGGGAACCGGCTCCGCAGCGCGCCCAGGAGCCGGGCCACGGTCGGCGTCGAGCCGAGGCCGAGCCGCGCCCCGATCCTCGCGGCCACCGGCGGGGCGAGGCCGGTGGAGGCGAGGGCCCCGGCCCGCTCGGGCGCGAACACCTCGGCCGGCGTGCCGTCGAGGAGCACCTCCCCCTCGCGCATCACGACCACGCGGTCGAACCGCTCGGCCGCGAACCCCAGGTCGTGGGTCACGGCGACCACCGTCCGCCCGGCCGCGGCGAACGCGTCCACGATCGCACCCACCCTCGCCACCCCCGGGGCGTCCTGGCCCGTGGTGGGCTCGTCCAGGACCAGGACGGCCGGGTCCATCGCGAGGACGCCCGCGATCGCCACGAGCTTCCGCTCCGACGGTCCGAGGTCGTGTGGGTTCTCGCCCCGGAGGTCGCCCAGGCCCGTGGCCCCGAGCGCGGCCTCCACCAGGCGATCCACGGTGCCCCGGTCGAGCCGCAGGTTCGTCGGGCCGAACCGCAGCTCCCGCTCGACGGATCGCTCGAAGAGCTGGTCGTCGGGGTCCTGGAACACGAACCCGACGGTCCGGGCCATGCGGTGCACGGGCCGGCCGCCCACGGGCTCCCCGCCGACCAGGACCTCCCCGCGCTCCGGCCGGAGCAGGCCGTTCAGGTGCTTGACGAGCGTCGTCTTCCCGGAGCCGTTCTGCCCGACGATCGCGACCTTCTGCCCGGGAGGGACCTCGAGCGTGACGCCCCGGAGCGCCACGACGCCACCGGGGTAGCGGTGGACGACCGCCCGGACCGCCACGGGGGTCGGCGGGTGGCGCCGGACCGGTTCCCAGCTGGCCGACGCGCCCCCCTGCTCCGGGAGGCGTCCGGGGAGGCGGCCGGCGCGCGCCGCCTCGGCCAGGCCGGCGGCGAGCACGGCCTCGTCCCCGAGGTCGCCGGACGCGGTCCCCGCGAGCTCGGCCAGCGCCACGAGGTCCGGGGGACGGAGCCCGAGCGGCCCGAGCACCGAGGACCCCAGCACGATGCCCGGACGACCCTCCGCCACCGCCCGCCCCCGGTCGAGGAGGAGGCAGCGCGGGGCCTCGGCGAGCACCGGGACCGCGTGCTCGGCCACGAGGACGGCGATCCCGCCCGCCGCCTCCCGTCGGAGGATCCCGGCGACCACGGCGACCCCCGCCGGGTCGAGGTGGGCCGTCGGCTCGTCGAGGACGAGGACCTCGCTCCCCATCACGAGCACGCCGGCGATCGCGACCCGCTGCTGCTCCCCGCCGGACAGGTGGAACGGGTACCGGTCGGCGAGGTGCTCGATCGCGAGCTCGGCCATGACCCGGTCGATCCGCTCGTCCATCTCGGCCCGCGGCACGCCGAGGTTCTCGAGGCCGAAGGCCAGCTCCTCGCGGACCGTGAACTTGGTCGCGGAGATCTGGTTGTGCGGGCTCGGGAACACGATCCCGACCCGGTGGCGGCGGCGGGCCGGGTCGGTGCCGACGACCGGCTCGCCGTCCACGGTGACGGAGCCCGAGACCCGGGCCCGGATCACGCGGGGGACCAACCCGGCCACGGCCAGGGCCAGCGTGGACTTGCCGGCCCCGTTGCGCCCGGACACGCCCACGACCTCGCCGGGCTCCACGGCCAGGCTCACCGAGCGCAGGGCGTCGGTGGCGCGGCCCGGGTACCGGACGGAGAGCTCCCGCACGGCCAGGCCGCCGCCCGTCCGCCCCCCGCCGCGCCGAGCGGGACCTTCCGCCGACGCCTCGGCCCTCCCCATCGGGCTCAGCCCACGGCCCCGACGGCCCGGGCCGCCGCGGATGCGCCGAGGAGGGCGAGGCCGGCCACCGCTCCCCATCCCAGGGCGCGGTCCACGCGGTCCTGCGCCAGGCTCCGGTACGCGGTACGCCGGTGGGCGGCCCCGAAGGCCCGCGCCTCGAGGGCCAGCGAGCGCTCCCGGACCTCGACGAGCGAGGCGATGACCAACGGCCCCACGAGCGGGACGATGGCCCGGGCCCGCGCGAGGAGCGATCCCGAGGTCGCGAGCCCCCGCGAGCGCTGCGCGTCGAGGATCCGCGCCGAGCGGTCGAGCATCCTCGGGACCATCTGGATCGTGGAGAGCACCACGAACGCGAGCCGGGGGCTCGCCCCGCGCTCGACCAGGGCCTCCATCAGGTCGTCGGGCCGGGTGCTCGAGACGAACGCGAGGGTCGCCGCGACGGCGGCCACGACCCTCCCGGCGGTCCGCGCGGCGAGCGCGAGCCCCTCGCGGGAGACGTGGAACGGTCCCACGGCGAACGCGATGTCGCGGGCCCCCGGCAGGAAGAGGCCGTTCACCACCACGATCGACACGACGATCGGGAGCGTCCCCCAGGCCAGGCGCCGGACGTAGGTGCGGCCCAGTCCCGACGCGAGCCCCACCCCCACCGCCGCGCCGACGAGCAGGGGGAGCGTGGCCGGCGGGAGGAGGAACGGCGCGAGCACCGCCCAGAGGACGGCGAGGAGCTTCGGCCAGGGGTGGCGCCGGTGCAGCCACCCCGAGCCGGGGACGTAGAAGCTCGTCACGCCCGGAGTCTACGAGCGGCTCCCCGGCGGGCGGGCCGCCCCGGGTCGCCCGCCTACACGGTCCGCTCGCCCTGCGGGAACGTCGTCTTCACCGTCGCCGGCACCGCCAGCAGGATGGCGTGCGCGACGAGGTACGTCACGAGCTTGTCGATCGGGTCGGAGACGATCCCCTGGGCGAAGGTCGCGGCCAGCGCGTTGTCCAGGACGCCGCGGAAGAACGCGACGAGGGCGTCGGTGCCCGAGCCCGTCACGCCGGTGAACAGGACGTAGGCGATCGGCGCCGACACGATGGCCGCGACGACGCCGGTCACGATCCCCGCCACCGCGACCAGGGCCCAGTTCCGCCCACCGCCCCGGGGCGAGAAGATGCCCCGGCGCCCGAAGGCCCCGGCGAGGAGCCCGATCACGCCGGCGGTGATGGCGAACGGGATGATCGTGTTCGGCCCGATCGTGAGGCCCCAGATGACGTTGGCCGCGATCCCGGTCACCGCGCCGGCGATGGGGCCGGCCAGGACGCCCACGAGCACCGTCCCGATCGAGTCGAGGTAGAGCGGGAGCCGGATCACGTTCTGCACCGTGTTCCCGACGGCGATGTTGATCGCGATCGCCACCGCCATCAGCACGATCGTCGGCGTCGTGAACCTCGACGCCCTCGCCGATGCCCGCTCCATGGTCGACCCCCCCCGGCCCGCTCACCTCCGACCGCACTAGCATCGCACCTCCGCGCCCCGATTTCGAGCCGGCGGCCCGCGCGTACGCGTGCCGGTCCGCCGTGGGCCGCGCGCCGGCGCGAGCGGTCGGGAGCGAGGGCGATCCCGCGATGACACGCGTGGACGGCGCGGGGCGCCGTCGGGCTGCGGCCGGTCCCACCGGGCCTTCCGGGGCTCGCACCCTGCCTCGGCCCAGGGGTCCCCCCGGCCGCCGGACGGCGCCCCGGCCGTACCCCGATGCTCCGCCCGGGTCCCCGCGGCGGCATGCATCAGGTCACGTATCAAGGGTACGACCTGCGCATGAGCGCGCCGCGGGTTCCTGGGGCGAAACTCACGAAAGCGTCGGCGCGGGCCGATACCCTACACGGAACATGTCGCAGCTCCGGCAGGACCCGACCACCAAGGAGTGGGTGATCATCGCCCCCCGCCGGGCGGCTCGGCCCCACGACCCCCTCCGGGTCGAGCGGGAGCCGCTCCCGGCCCGGGACCCCGCCTGCCCCTTCTGCCCGGGGAACGAGGAGCAGACGCCGCCGGAGATCATGCGGGTGTCGAACGGCGCGGGGTGGCGGATCCGGGTCGTCCCCAACCTCTTCCCCGCGGTCTCCCCCGACGGCGAGCCCCAGCGCGCCGGGGACGGCGTGTTCGGCCGGATGGACGGGGTCGGGGCCCACGAGGTGATCATCGAGTCCCCCCGCCACGACGCCCGGATCGACGAGATGGCCGACGAGGAGGTCGAGGGCGTCCTGGAGGTGTGGCGGCGCCGCTACGACGCGCTCGAGCGGGAGCCCTGGGCCCGCTCCGTGGTCCTGTTCAAGAACTTCGGGATCACCGCCGGCACCTCGCTCGCCCACACCCACTCCCAGGTGGTGGCGATCCCGGTCTACGCGCCCGAGGACCTCCGGCGGCACTCGGTCGCGCTCCGCTACTTCGACGACACCGGGCGCTCGGTCTACGACGACCTGCGGGAGGCCGAGGTCCGTCGGGGGGAGCGGGTCGTGGCCGAGGTGGGCTCGATGGTCTCGTTCGCCCCCTTCGCGTCGCGGGCGCCGTACGAGACCTGGATCCTCCCCGCCCGCCACCGCTCCTCGTTCGCGCGGGTGGACGACGAGGAGCTGGCCGACCTGGCCCGTCTCCTGCGCGCGGTGCTCCGCGCCCTCCGCGAGGCGGCCGGCGACCCCGACTTCAACATCGTCGTTTCCTCCGGCCCGACCGCCGACCGGGATCAGCCCCACTTCACCTGGCACCTCCGGGTCCTCCCCCGCCTGGCGACCGCCGCGGGGTTCGAGCTGGGCTCGGGCATGAGCATCAACACCGTCGCCCCCGAGGACGCGGCGGCCCGGATGCGGGAGTCCCTCGACCGCGCGCGGACCGCAGCTCGATAGGGCGACTCGCGCGCCCCCGCGAGCGGCACGTCGGCGGGCGGCCGGGGATCGCCGGCCCTACGGCGGTCCGGGGGAGGGCCCCGGCAGGTGGGGCATCCCGTCGGGCCGGGTCCAGACGAACCTCCCCGCCTCCCGCCGCAGCCCCCATCCGAGCTCGTGGACCAGGACGTGGTGGAAGGCGCAGAGCAGCCCCTCGTGCTCGAGGTCGGTGGGCCCTCCCAGGCTCACCGGGGTCAGGTGGTGGGCCTGGAGGTGGGAGCGCGTGCCGCAGCCGGGGAACACGCAGCCCCGGTCGCGGTGGAGCAGCTGGCGGAGCATCCAGGCCGGGGTGCGGCGGCGGGCCGGGGCCCGGGCCAGCACCCGCCCCTGCCCGTCCTCGAACAGCACCTCGATCCGGGCCGAGCAGGCGATCCGCCGCGCGGTCTCGGGGTGGATCGGCGGGCCGCCCTCGAGGTAGGCCCCCCGCCGCCCCCGGGTGAGGGCGTCCCAGCGGGCGTGGACCACGACCGTCGCCCGCTCGGGGTCGGGGTCGGAGCCGAGGCGGGCCCGGGCCAGGGCCACCAGGGCGTCGGCCCGGCGGGCGGCGGCGCCCAGCCTCCCCTCCTCCCCCGGGAGCGCGGGGACGGCCTGGGCGGCCCGGGAGATGGCCCGGGCCACCACGGCCCCCTCGGCCGCCGGCAGCTCGCAGGACAGGCGGAACCGCCGCTCCCCGGGCCGCTCGGGCTCCGAGCTCCACCACCAGTCCAGGCGGCGGGCGGCGTGCGCCCGCCGCTCCCGGGAGAGGCGGGGGCGGGCCTCGGCGTCGGCACGGAAGCGGATCTCCCCCACCGGGACCCGGAGGGCCCAGGCCAGGAGCTCCGCCTCCCGCTCGGGGGTGGCGAACCGGGCGAGCTCGAGGAACTTCTCGAGCGAGAGCCGCCCCCGCCTGAGGGCCTCCGAGAGCAGGGGGAGGCGGGGGAGGGCCCGGGCCGCCTCCACCACCCGGTGGGCCCGGGCGAAGGGCAGCCCGAAGCGGCAGGACAGGAGGTGGGCGAGGTCGCGGCAACCCTCCTCCCAGGCCGCCACCTTCGCCTCGGCCCTCCCCACCTCGGCCAGGAAGGCGAAGGTGGCCTCCCCCATCCGGGCGTGGGCCCGCTCGAGCCGCTCCAGGGCGTCCCCGTGCCCGGGGCCCGGCGGTGGCTCGTCCTTCCACCGCCGGGGCCGGCCGGGCCCCCCGGGGGGTTCCCGCCGCAGGTCGAGCGCGGTCGCAGCCACGCCCCGACCCTACCGAGCCCCGGTTCCTCCTGCAGTGATCGGGCTCACGGAACGGGCAACTTTTTCGACTTTTCCGACCTCTTCGACCCCCTGCCGCCGAGACGCCCACCGGGAGGGGTGGATCCCTCGGGCCGGGATCGCGGCGCCCCCTCCGTCAGAGCGACGCCGCCGCCCGGAGCCGTACCACGGTCCGCTCCCGCCCGAGGAGCTCGAGCGACTCGGGGAGCGGCGGGGAGACGTTCGAGGCGGTCACCGCGGCTCGGATCGGCTGCCACCCCCTGGTCCTGGAGAGCCCGTGCCGTGCCGCGAGCTCGTCGAGGGCCGCCTGGATCGCCCCGGCCGTCCACGGCGACAGCCGCTCGAGCGCGTCCGCCGCCTCCCGGAGGTAGTCCGGCCCGGCCTTCCGGATCAGCTCGCGGGCCCGCTCGTTCGGTTCCAGGTCGTCGGTGAAGAGGAACCGGAGGAGCTCGGGGGCCTGCGTGAGCCGCTTCATCCGCTCCCGGACGAGCGGCATGGCCCGCCGGAGCGTGGCGGGGTCGGGCAGGAGCCCCGCCTGGGTCATGAAGTGCATGCACCGCGCGGCGAGCTCGTCGTCGTCGAGGCCCTGGATGTAGTGGTTGTTCATCCACTCGAGCTTCTCGACGTCGAACGCCGCGGGGTTGTGCGAGACCCGGGCGAGGTCGAACGAGGCGACGAGCTCCTCCTTCGTGAGGAACGTCGTGTGCTCGTCCTTCGACCACCCGAGGAGGGCCAGGTAGTTGAGGAGGGCCTCCGGGAGGAACCCCTGCTCGCGGAAGGCCTCGACCGAGGTCGAGCCGTGCCGCTTCGAGAGCGGCTGCCGGTCCGACCCGACGATCAGCGGGAGGTGGGCGTAGGCGGGCGGCGTGCCGCCCAGGGCCTCGATCACCGCCGCGTTCCGGGGGGCCGCGGCCAGGAGGTCCTCGCCCCGGATCACGTGGGTGATCTCCATGAGCAGGTCGTCCACGGCGACCGCGAGGAGGAACGTGGGCGAGCCGTCGGAACGGACCAGGACGAAGTCCGGGAGCGACCCGGGCGCGAACCGGATCTCGCCCTTCACGAGGTCGTGGACGACCCACTCCCGCTCGGGCATCGCGAAGCGGACCGCCCAGGGCCGCCCCTCGGCCTCGAAGGCCCGCCGCTCGGCCGCGGTCAGCCGGCGGCAGCGGCCGTCGTAGCCCGGCGGCTCGCCCCGCTCGAGCGCGCGCTTCCGCCGCTCCTCGAGCTCCTCGGGCGTGCAGTAGCAGCGGTAGGCGTTCCCGGCGCCCAGGAGGCGCTCCACCTGCTCCCGGTAGATCTCGCGCCGCTGGGACTGCCGGTACGGGGCGTGGGGGCCGCCCACGTCGGGCCCCTCGTCCCAGTCGAGCCCCAGCCACCGGAGCGACCCCACGAGCTCCCGGACCGCCTCCTCGGTCACCCGGCTCACGTCGGTGTCCTCGATCCGCAGGACGAACGCGCCGCCGTGGCGCCGGGCGTGGAGCCAGCTGAACAGCGCGGTCCGGGCGTTCCCCACGTGGATCGAGCCGGAGGGCGCCGGCGCGAACCGGGTGCGGACGGTCATCGGGCGGCGGACTCGGCGGCCGGCACGCCGACCACGGGGTTCTCGAGCACCCCGACCCCCTCGACCTCGACCTCCACGCGGTCGCCGGGGGCGAGCGGCCCGACGCCCTCCGGGGTCCCCGTGAGGATCACGTCCCCGGGGAGGAGCGTCATGAACGCCGTGACGAACTCGATGAGCGTGCCCACCCCGAACGCCATCTCGGACGTGCGGGCCCGCTGGCGGACCTCCCCGTTCACCCGCGTCTCGACGAGGACGTCGTTCGGGTCGAGCGCGGTCTCGATCCAGGGGCCGAGGGGGCAGGAGCCGTCGAACCCCTTGGCGCGGGTCCACTGCCCGTCGCGCTTCTGGAGGTCGCGGAGCGTGACGTCGTTCCCGCAGGTGTACCCGAGCACGTACCGCCCGGCGTCCTCGGCCCGGACGTTCCTCGCAACCCGGCCCATCACGACCGCGAGCTCGCCCTCGTAGTCGACCCGCCGGCTGAGCGGGAGGAGCGGGATCGGGTCGCCCGGGCCGATCACCGAGGTGGACGGCTTGAGGAACACGAGCGGCTCCTCGGGCACCGCTCCCCCGAACTCCCGGGCGTGGGCGGGGTAGTTCTTCCCCACCGCCACCACCTTCGAGGGCAGCACCGGCGCGAGGAGGCGGACGTCGGCCAGGGCGAACTCCTCGCCGGTCGGCACCGGGTCCTCGAAGAACGTGCCCCGCAGGACCCGGATGCGGTCGTCGGGCTCGAGCACGCCGGTGGCGATCCGGCCGTCGGCGGAGAAGCGCACGAGTCGCATCGCGCCGGAAGGCTACCGCACGCCGGCGCGCCGGGTTCCCGCCGGAGGGCCGGCGCGCCCCCCGGGGGCCGGCCGAGCACGCCTCACCCGGGACGGACCCGGCCGGGGGCCTCAGGCCAGGCGGGTGCCGGTGCGGAACGTCGCCCCCACGCTCCGCCAGTACCCGGCGATCATCTCCCGGGGCGCGAGGCGGGCCAGCTCCTCGGTGGGCGCGTCGAAGAGCCGGAGCTCCGCCCGCCCGGTCCAGGCCGGGCCGAGCTCCACGTCCTCGCTCCGGATCGTGACCACCTCGTCGAGGGAGGGCGGCGCCCCGGCCTCGATCGAGGGGAAGGAGCGGTGGTGGAGCATGGGGCGGGCGTTCACGAACCCGGCGGTCTCCGAGGGCCCGGTGACCTCGAAACGGGCCTCGACGAGGCGCCGGTCGTTCGCCGCGAGCGTGGCCCCGAACCGGGCGCCGGGCCCGAGCCGGGGTCCGGCCTTCCCGACCTGGACCGGCCGGGTCATCCAGATCGAGCCGAGCTTCTTCGGGTAGCCCTGGTGCCACCCGCGGGCGAGGGCGAAGTCCTTGTCGACCCAGATGTAGACGCAGCGGGAGTAGGTGGTCCCCCGGAACCGGCAGCGGACCACGAAGAAGCACTCCCTGTACTGGGAGCGGACCGGGTCGAGGAGCTCCTCGAAGGAGTCGGAGCAGCTCTGCCAGTCGGCGAAGACCACGGCCACCGCCCCGGGGTCCTCCTCCGCGGGCTCCAGGGGGTCCGGGAGGAGCTCCGCCACCCGCTCGGGGTCGGTCCGGTACTCGATCGTGAGGACGTCCCCCGAGTAGTGCCAGGGCGGCGGCGGCACGATCGAGGCCCGCCCCTCCGGCGAGCGCGGGACCATGAACCCACGGAGCTCGGCCACGGCCCGCATACTAGCGGCGAGCAGGACCGACCGAGGAGCGGGGATGGAACGGCGGAGGATCCTCTTGGACGGGGCCGTCACGCCGGTGGTGCGGGACGGCGAGTGGCTCGTGGCGGGCGACGGGCGGCGGGTGCCGGCCGAGGAGGCGGTCCACCTCCCGCCCTGCGAGCCCACGAAGATCATCTGCGTCCACCTGAACTACCGGAGCCGCGTGGAGGAGTTCGGCGCCAAGCTCGGGCCCGCCCCCACCTACTTCCACAAGCCGGTCTCCTCGCTCAACGCGCACGGCGGCGCCGTGGTCCGCCCCGAGCGCTGCCGGTACCTGAACTACGAGGGCGAGATCGCGATCGTGATCGGGGAGCCCACGAGGAACGTCTCGGTCGAGGAGGCCTACCGGCGGATCGCCGGCTACACGATCGCGAACGACTTCGGGCTCCACGACTTCCGGGACACCGACGCCGGCTCGATGCTCCGGGTGAAGGGCTCGGACACGCTCTGCCCGCTCGGGCCGGGGATCGTGGACGACTGGGATCCGCGGGGCAAGCGGATCCGGACCTACGTGAACGGCCAGCTCCGCCAGGACGGGAGCACCGACGAGATGGTGTGGGAGATGGGCTACCTCGTGGCCGACATCGCCCGCACGATCACGCTGCTCCCCGGCGACGTGATCCTCTCCGGGACCCCGGCCAACTCCCGGCCGGTCGAGCCCGGCGACGTCGTGACCGTCGAGGTGGAGGGGCTCGGCGCGCTCACGAACCGGATCGTGGCCGGGCCGATCCCGATCCGGGAGGACGTGGGGGCCCAGCCCTCGGGGTCCGAGGAGGTCGTCTCCACCGCGCTCGGGGGGGACTGGGAGTTCCGCGGCATCCGTCCCCCGCGGCGCGGATAGCGGAACCCGCGGGCGCGGGGCGTTTGCCCTGGACTATCCTGCGGCTGAACGGTCGGACGCGAAGGAGGGACGATGACGGTCCAGGGGGAGCGGCTGCGCCTCCTCTACCCCGACCTCCACGGCCTGGACCGCGGGAAGTACGTCTACGGGGAGGAACGGCGCAAGGCGAACTTCTGCATCGGCGTCTACCCGCTCACCCTCGACCGGGAGATCATCCCGGTCCCCGGCCTCCAGTTCGACGTCGGCCTCCCCGACATGGAGGCCCACCTCGACGAGGCCACCCTCCGCCAGGGCTGGGAGCCCGACACCGTGGTGGGCCTGGCCGACGTCACGTTCCGCGGCCGACCGGCCGCCGTGGACCCTCGCCACGTGCTCCGGCGGGCGGTCGAACCGTGGCGGGCGATGGGGCTCGAGCCCCAGCTCGGCTACGAGTTCGAGTTCTACCTCATGGAGCCGGACGGCCAGGGCGGGTGGCGCGAGATGCACACCCCCGGGGCGCGGGTCTACGGCACCGGGATGGCCGTCGACCCCCACGGGGTCGTGGAGGACGTGGTCCGGGCCTCGCGGGCCTCGGGCTTCGTGATCGAGGCCTACAACAGCGAGTACGACACCCCGCAGTTCGAGATCAACCTGGAGTACGGGGACGCCCTCCCCGCGGCCGACGCCGCGTTCCTGTGGCGGGTGCTCGCGCGCGAGGGGGCCGCCCGCCGCGGGTTCCACCTCACGTTCCTCCCCCGCCCCTTCGGGGACCGGAGCGGGAGCGGCCTGCACCTCAACATCAGCTTCCGCGACCTCTCCGACGGCTCGAACGCCCTCACGGACCCCGCGGCGGAGGACGGGCTCTCGAAGCTCGCCCACCGCGCGATCGCCGGGATGCTCGCGCACCACGAGGGCCTCTCCGCGATCTGCGGGGCGAACTGCAACTCCTACAAGCGCCTCCAGCCCGACATGCTGGCCGGGTACTGGGCGAACTGGGGCTACGACGACCGCACCGTCACCATCCGGGTCTCGCCGGACCGGGGCGCGGCCACCCGCCTCGAGCACCGCGTGGCGGACGCCGCGGCCAACCCCTACCTGGTGGGGGCCGCGCTGCTCCACGCCGCCCGGATGGGGGTCGAGGGGGAGCTCGGTCCCCCGCCCCCGCAGCCCACGGGCAAGGAGCCGAACACCGACCGGCGGGTGCCGCCCACGCTCGAGGCCTCCCTCGACGCCCTCGAGGCCGACCGGGAGCTCGTCGAGGCCCTCGGCGCCCCCCTCGTCGAGGCGTTCACGATGGTCAAGCGGGCCGAGTGGAAGAAGTACGCGGAGGCCGTGGGCGACCCCTCGACCACCGAGGTCACGGACTGGGAGCTCTCCTACTACCTGCCGTTCTTCTGACCCGGGTCCCGGGCGGCCGGGGCGGCCAACCCGCGCGCTTGCGCGGGACATCGTTCGGTAGCAAAATATCTCCGGGCGGAGCGGAGGAGCGGGCGTGCGCGTCGGGAGCCTCGAGGACATCCGGCTCTGGGACCACGACTTCTTCGTCGAGGAGGTCCCCCACTGGGCCTTCGAGCTGCTCCGCCGGGAGGACCCGGTCCACTGGCAGGAGGAGCCCCCGCCGAACCACGGGTTCTGGGCCGTCACGCGGTTCCGCGACATCGAGGAGGTCCTGAAGGACACCCGGACGTTCTCCTCGGCCAGGGGGATCACGCTCGAGGAGCAGAGCCCCGAGGAGGTCGAGGCCCGCCGGTCGATGATCGACATGGACCCGCCGCGGCACACCAGGCTCCGGAAGATCGTGAGCCCCCTCTTCACCCGCTCCGCCGTGGCGCGCTACGAGGGGTTCTGCCGCGAGCTGGCCCGCCGGGTGCTGGACCACGCGCTCCCCAAGGGCGAGTTCGACTTCGTCGAGGAGGTCTCGCGGGAGCTCCCGATCCGCATCCTGGCCCGGATCATGGGCGTGCCCGAGGAGGACACCCCCCAGATCATCGAGTGGGGGGACGCGATGATCGCCCAGGCCGACCCCGAGTACTCCCGGGCGGTGATCGACAAGGAGGACACGAGCGACTACCGGCTGCTCCCGTTCCGGAGCCCCGCCGCCCTCGAGATGATGGACTACGCGCACGCGATGGCGGCGGAGCGCCGGCGCGAGCCCCGGGACGACCTCGTCACCAAGCTCATCCAGGCCGAGGTGGAGGGCCAGCGCCTCTCGCAGCAGGAGTTCGCCAACTTCTTCTGCCTGCTCGCGGTGGCGGGGAACGAGACCACCCGCCACGCGATCAGCCACGGGATGCTCGCGCTCATGGAGCACCGGGACCAGTGGCGGCGCCTCCGGGAGGACCCCGGGCTCATGCCCCTCGCCACCGAGGAGATCCTCCGCTGGGCCTCCCCCACGATGCACTTCCGCCGCACGGCCACCCGCGACCTCGAGCTCGGCGGGAAGCGGATCCGGGAGGGCGACAAGGTCGTGGTGTGGTTCATCTCGGGGAACCGGGACGAGGAGGTCTTCCCCGACCCCTCCCGGTTCGACGTCGGCCGCGACCCGAACCCGCAGATGGCGTTCGGCAGCGGCGGGCCCCACATCTGCCTCGGCGCCCACCTCGCGCGGCTCGAGGTCCGGGTGATGTTCGAGGAGCTCCTCCCCCGCCTCGCCGACATCGAGCTCACCGGCCCGGTCGTGCGCCTGCGTTCGAACTTCATCAACGGCGTCAAGCACATGCCGGTCAGGGTCGAGCTGGCCTGAACCGCGGAGGCGTCAGGCCGCGCAGCAGGGGGGAGCGCCGCGCCCGGCGCGGGTGGAGGGTTGCGCCCCGCGACCGGAGGCAGCCCCGCGCGCTCGCCCGCCTCGAGGGGGCGTCCGCCTGCTCACCTGCCCCGTCGCGGAGCCCTGACCGCGTCGCCCCGGGCGGCGGCCCCGGAGCCCGCGCCACGTGGGCGGCCGGGGTCCGCGGGGCGGCCGGCCTCCTGGACGGCTCGGAGCAGGGAGCGCAGGAGCCCGGCGAGCGCCTCCCGCTCCTCGGGCGCGAGGTGCGCCGTGAGGGCGGCCTCCTCGGCGTTGAAGCGCGGGAACAGCTCCTCGATCTTCCGCAGGCCCTCCTCGGTGAGGGACACCCGGACCATCCGGCCGTCCTCGGCGTTCCGCCGCCGCCGGACCAGGCCCCGGCGCTCGAGGGTCGTGACCACGCCGGTGCTGGTCGGCTTGCTCACCCCCACGGCCGACGCGAGGTCCCGGGACTCCATCTCGCCCCACACCCACAGCACCCAGAGCGCGACGAACGAGGTCCACGACAGCCGGTCGGGGGCGAGGACCCGCCGTTCCATGTGCCGGCGGACCGCGGTCGAGGCGCGGAAGAGGTTCGAGATGGCGGCCATGGCCCGGAAGTCGAGGGGCAGGTGCCCGAGTCGCTCCAGCACCTTCCGCTCCGCGGGCAGCAGGTCGCGGTCGGTCACCCGCGGTCCCTCCTCGGGCCTGGGCCGGCCGCTCATCGTGCCCCTCCCCCGGCCTCGGCGAGCACCCGCATCCCCACCTCGCGGGTGATGTCGATGAGCGCGAGGACGTCCTCCTCGGTGGTCCGGAAGTTCACGAAGCACGGACGGAGGTACACCTCGCCGTCGACGAGCGCCGACGCCAGGTAGACCCGTCCGTCGGCCTGAAGGGCCTTCGCGAGCCTCCAGTTGTGGTCGTTCGCGTCCCCGACGCCCTCGGGCACGTGGCGGAACGGCACGATCGACAGCTGCGGCGGTGGCCCGAGGGTCTCCATGTCGGGCTCCCCCTGGAGCCGGTCGTACAGGAGCCGGGCCTCCGCCAGGTTCCGCTCGATCGCCGCCCGGAACTGCGGCGCGCCGTGGGCCCGGAACGCGAGCCAGCACTTGAGGGCCCGGAACGGCCTGGAGTACTCGAGCGTGATGTCGACCGCGTGGAGCTCGTGCTGCTGGTGGGGGAGGTAGCCCTGCTCGTGGGAGAAGGCCGCGATCAGGTCCTCCGGCCGGCGGACCAGGACCACCCCGCAGGCCTTGGGCACGTAGAGCCACTTGTGGGCGTCGACCGAGACCGAGTCGGCGCGCTCCACCCCCGCGAACAGGTGGGCGTGGGAGGGCACCGCCGCGGCCGGGAGGCCGTACGCCCCGTCCACGTGGAGCCAGACCCCGCGCTCCTCGCAGACGTCGGCGAGCGGCGCGATCGGGTCGATGGCCCCGGTGAGGGTGGTCCCGGCGGTGGCCACGACCGCCACCGGCACCACGCCCTCCGCCCGGTCCCGGTCGATCGCCTCCGCCACCGCCTCGGGCACGAGCCGCCGGCGCTCGTCGATCGGGAGGGCCCGGACCTGGCGGGAGCCGATCCCGAGGAGCTCCACGGCCCGGATCACCGAGTAGTGCACCTCGCGGGAGCAGTAGACCGCCGCCCGCACCCCCGCCATGCCCTCGCCCCGCGCCCCGGGGAGGGCCCGCGCCCGGGCGGCGGCGAGGGCCGTGAGGTTGCTGATCGTCCCCCCGCTCGTGAACGCCCCGCCGGCGGTCGCGGGGTAGCCGACGAACTCCGCCACCCACCGGACCGCCTGCTTCTCGATCTCGGTGGCGGCGGCTGCGTAGACCGCGAGGTTGATGTCGTAGCAGGAGGCGAGCGCGTCCCCGATCGCCCCGATCTCCAGGCCCGAGGAGCCGATGAACGCGAAGTAGCGAGGCCTCGGCTGGGCGATCGACTCGTCGAGGATCCGGCGGGCGTCGTCCAGCACCTCGTGGACCGGCGCCGGCTCCTCCGGGAGCTCCGCCTTGAGGAGCGCGAGCACCCGCTCGTCGAGCGGCGGCTCCTCCGGCCGGAACCGGTCGAAGCTCCGCCAGGCCTGCGCGATCAGCTCGGCGGCCCGGGCCAGGGCCTCCTCGCGCGGCGCGTCGAGCCGGAGCGGCCGCTCCTCCCCCGTCACCACTCCCCGAAGTATGACGCTGTCCGGGCGCTCGGGAGCGGTGGGTCCGAGCCGACCCGCCTCCCGCGGTCGACCCGGGGCCGCCAGCTCAGGCGGCCCGCGGCGCCGTCCAGCCGCCCTCCGGGCGCTCGAACCACACGTGCACCTGGCCCGTGCCCACCGACGCCTCGTACTCCGAGAACAGCTCGCCGCGGGCGGTGCAGGCCCGGCCGCCGAGCGCCCCCACCATGATCAGGTAGTGGCCGAAGTGCCCCTCCGGGGAGAACCGCTGGTACTCCGGCATCCAGTCGATCACGCCGGCGTGGTCCCCCTCCCGGAACATCGCGAGGACCTTCTGGTCGGCCTCGGCGTGGGCCGGCGAGTAGACGTTCTCGATCCGGGAGGCCTCGCGCTTGCGGAGCTCCTTGAACGGCAGGAACCGGTGGGACATCCCGCCCGAGGCGAGGAGCACGACCCGCCGGTCGATCCCCTCCACGGCCCGCCCGATCAGCTCCCCGAGCAGCAGGAAGTCCTCGGTCTCGGCGGTCTGGTTGATCCCCACCGAGACCCACCGCTCGCCGCCGTTCAGGTAGGTCCACAGGTTCACGGTGCCGTAGAAGATCGGGAGGTGGGGGTCGTCGTTGGCGAGGACCCAGGTGTCGTCGCGCTCCTCGGCGAGCTTCGCCACGGCGTGGGCGAGCTCGGGGTCGCCCGGGAAGTCGTAGGGGATCTGCCGCATCCCCCGGGGTAGCTCGCCCGAGGTGAACACCCCGGTCCGGCGCTCGTGGGCCGTGATCACGTGCTCGAACGTGACGTCCCAGTGGGTGTCGAGGACCACGATCGTGTCGGGGCGGAGGCGGTCCAGCACCTCGCTCCGCAGCCTCCGGAGCCCCGTGACGAGCGTGATCTCCCTGCCCTCGTTGATCTCGAGGCGGACCTCCTCCGGCAGCATGATGGTGGGGACGTGGGAGACGAGCCCCGCGCCGACGATCTCACCCATCGCTTCCCTCCTCCTTCATCGCCCCTCGAACGGCGCCATGCACACCGCCTTCACCTCCGCGTGGAAGTCGAAGCTCCAGGTCCCTCCCTCCCGGCCGATCCCCGAGTCCCGGGCGCCCCCGAACGGGGCCCGGAGGTCCCGGACGTAGAAGCAGTTCACCCAGACCGTCCCCGCCACGAGCCGGCGGGCCACCCGCTCCGCCCGGGCCCGGTCGCCGGTGTAGACGATCGCGGCCAGCCCGTACTCGGTGTCGTTCCCCATCGCCACCGCCTCGTCCTCGTCGTCGAACGGCTGGAGCGTGAGCACCGGTCCGAACACCTCCTCGCGGAGGATCTCGGCGCCCTCGGGGACGTCGACGAAGAGCGTGGGGCGGTAGTACAGGCCCCCGAGATCCTCGTTCGGGCCTCCCCCGAGGACGGCCTTCGCCCCGACCTCCTTCGCCCGCCGGACGAAGCCATCGACCCGCTCCAGGTGCTCGCGGGTGATCAGCGGCCCGAGGTCCACGTCGTCGCGGCGGGGGTCGCCCTGCCGGAGCGCCCCCGCGCGCTCGAGGAACCGGTCCAGGAACACGTCGTGGACGCCCCGCTCGACGAGGAGCCGGGTCCCCGCCAGGCAGACCTGCCCGGCGTTGTCGTACTGGTTCACGGCCTGGGCCACCGCGGCGTCGAGGTCGGCGTCGGCGAAGACGAGGAACGGCGACTTGCCGCCCAGCTCGAGCGAGACCGGGGTGAGGTTCCGGCCGGCGGCCGCCGCCACGAGCCGCCCGGTCTCCACCGAGCCCGTGAACGAGATCCGGTCCACGTCGGGGTGGGCCACGAGCGCCGCCCCGGCCTCCTCCCCGATCCCCTGGACCACGTTGAACACCCCGTCGGGGAGCCCCGCCTCCCGGGCCAGGTCGGCGAAGAGGGACGCCGTGAGCGGGGCCCACTCCGGCGGCTTCAGCACCACGGTGTTCCCGGCGGCGAGGGCCGGCGCGAAGCGCCAGGAGGCGAGCATCAGCGGGGCGTTCCACGGCGTGATCACCGCGGCCACCCCGGCCGGGTCCCACTCCACCCGCGTCCGGTGCCCGCGCGTGTCCAGCTCGTCGTGGCGGAGCTCGAGGAGGCGGTCGGCGAAGAAGCGGAAGTTCCGGGCCACGCGGGGCATCACGGAGTTCCGCATCGAGCGGAGGAGCGAGCCGTTGTCGCGGGTCTCGACGGCGGCGAGCTGGGGGACGCGTTCCTCGATCAGGTCCGCGATCCGGTGGAGGATCCTCGCCCGCTCCGCCGGCGGGGTCCCCGCCCAGGCGGGGAACGCCTCGCGGGCGGCGCGGACCGCGGCGTCGACCTCCTGCTCGCCTCCCCGCGCCACCTCGGCGATCGTCGCCTCGTCGATCGGCGACACGTCGGGGAAGGCATCCGCCGACCCGACGCGCTCGCCCCCGATCCAGTGCTCGGTGGAGACCTCGACGCCCTCGACGACGACCCTCGCGCCCATGCCCCTCCGCGCTCGCCGGCCCGGTCCGGCCGCCCCACGCCCGGCGCGGCCAGTCGTTCGGTACCGAAGGAAACGGTAGGGCGCCCCACCTGCGCTGTCAAGGCGGCGCCCCGGCCGGCCACGGGTCATCGACACCGCGCTCGGTGTGATGCAGAGTCTGGGGGTGGCACCCGGAAGGGGCGGCAGGCGCGACGGCCCGGCTCGCGGAACCCGCGCCGCATCCGCCACGCTCCGCGACGCACCGGTCTCGAGTGACGGCTGGCGCGGTCGGGTTCGCCGGCCGACCCTGTCGACCCACCCCGGGGGGCGCGGCGGAGGCGTGCCGGGCTCCTTCATCATGCTGGTCGCGGCGCTCGCCCTGATCGAGGCCTTCTTCCTGCTCCGCCCCGCCATCAGCTCGGGCCCCTACTACCGGCCTCGCGGATCACACCGCGGGTCCGCCGCGTGGGTGCCTTCGAGCTCGCGGTGTCCGGCCCGGCGATCCGCCGCGCGATGGTCGAGGCGCTCCCCCGATACCCCAACAGTCTTCTCCATCGACGGAGCAGCGTGGCCGAGATCTTCGCGCTCGCAGGACAGGGTGATCCGCTAGCTCGGGAACTTCTTGAGCACGAGGTTCACCTGCTTGCGTTGGGGATCGCGAGCATCGTCGCGATCGTCGACCCCGCGCTCGTCGTCCTCGGAGGCGGCGTGAGTTCGAACCCGGCCCTCCTCGAGCCATTGCGCCGGTCCGTACGGAAGTTCACGACGTCGCCCGTTCGGCTCGAGGTAAGTCGCCTCGGGCTCCGGGCCACCTTGCTCGGGGCCATCGAGATCGCCGCCGCCGACGCTCGACGAGAGCTGCTCGCCGGCGGTCCGGTCCTCGCTGAGGGGGCCGACGCCGGGGCAGTCGGCCGCCCCGGCCCTCGTCTGCAGTGATAGAAGGCGGCGGCTCCTTGGTCCAGGTGGCACGGGGCACGGGGCACACCGTGGCACCAACGACGCACGTGGTCCAGGAAAACGCAGGGAGATCCGTTTCCGACAGTCGGGAAGCAGGCGTACGACCCGCGCGCCGTCCCTCTTACGGCCGTATGGAGAGGGAATCGCGCCTCGCCCCGCGCTCCGACGCGGTCCCGCATGCCGCTTCTCCGAGCGGAGGCGGACGGGAATCGCACCCGCCTGCCGGCTCTCGCCGGCACACCGGTTTTGAAGACCGGGGAGGACACCAGCCCTCGTTCGCCTCCTCCCCGAGGATAGAGCAGCCCGCGGGGGGGCCGCTCAGCCCACCTGCGCCGCCCGGGCCAGCAGGCCGGCCAGGAGGGCCGTGCGCGGCACGACCGACGTGAGATCCAGCCACTCGGCCGGCGAGTGGTCGTCGCCCCCCACCGGCCCCAGCCCGTCGAGCGTGGGGACCCCGGCCGCGGCGGTCGTGTTAGCATCGGACGCGCCGCCCGTGGCGGCGTCCCGGACCTCGAAGCCCAGCTCGGCCGCCACCTCCTTGGCCAGCGCCACCAGCCGGGCCGTCCCTTCCGTCTTCTCCATCGGGCGGTGCCAGCCGTGGCCCTCCACCCGGACCGAGACGTCGGGCACGACGGTCTCCCGGGCCACCCGCTCCACCTCGGCCTCCGCGGCGGCGAGCGTCTCCTCGGCCGGGGAGCGCACGTCCACGTGGAGCTCGCACCGCTCCGGCACCACGTTCGGGCGGGTCCCGCCCCGGATCACCCCCACGTTCACCGTCACGCCCAGCCACCGGCCGTTCAGCCCCTGGAGCGCGATCACCCGGTGGGCCGCTTCCAGGATCGCGCTCCGGCCCTTCTCCGGCTCCACCCCGGCGTGCGCCGCCCGGCCGACGATCTCGATCCGGTAATCGGACACGCCCTTGCGGGCCGAGACGATGTCCCCGTTCGCCCGGGCGCTCTCCAGGACGAACGCGGCGTCGGCCTCCGTCCGGGCCAGCTCCTGGATGTACGTGCGCGAGAACGGGGAGCCGATCTCCTCGTCCGGGTTGCACACGTAGGTGATGCGTCCGAACCCCTCGAACCCCGCCTCGAGGAGGGCCTCCACGGCGAAGAAGCCGGCCAGCAGCCCGCCCTTCATGTCCGAGACCCCGGGTCCCCGGGCCCGGCCGTCCTCGATCCGGAACGGCCGCTCGGCCACCGTCCCCGGGTCGAACACGGTATCCATGTGGCCGATCAGGAGGAGCCGCCTGCTCCCCGTGCTCTCCAGCCGACCGATCAGGAGGTCGCCGAGCTGGGGCTCGCCCTCCGTCGGCCGGTGGGGGATCCGCTCGACCTTCCACCCGGCCTCCTCGAACCGGCGCTGGCAGAGGTCGGCCACGGCGTTCACCCCCTCCGGGGTGAAGGAGCCGCAGTCGATGCTCACCATCTCCCGGAGGGCCTCGACGTACTCGTCGTACCGCCGCTCCAGCCTGCGGGCCAGGTCCCGGGGATCCACGCCGCGCAGTATAGGGAGCCCCGAGGGCGCCTCGTCCCGGCTTCCGGCAGACTGTCGGCGACCGAGGGGAGGCGTCGTGCGGAACGAGGGGCTGGGGTCGTGGATCGCTCGACGGGCCCGGATGGGCCCGGAGCGGGTGGCGCTCGTCTTCGGGGAGGAGCGCCGGACCTACCGGGAGCTCCGGGAGCGCGTGGACCGCCTGGCCCACGGCCTGGCCTCGCTCGGGATCGGCCGGGGGGACCGGGTGGCCTACGCGGGCCCGAACCACCCGGCGTTCCTCGAGACCCTGTTCGCCGCGGGCGGCCTCGGCGCCGCGTTCGTCCCGGTGAACCACCGCCTCGCCCCGCCCGAGGTCGCCCACATCCTGGAGCACGCGGGGTGCGAGGTGCTCGTCCACGCCCCGGAGGCCGCTCCGGCCGTGGAGCCGACCCGGGGGCGCGTCCCGGTGAGACGGTGGGTCGCGCTGGCCGGCCCGTCCGCCGACGACCTCGGCTACGAGGCGCTCGTGGCCGTCCATCCTCCGGACCCCCTCGACGAGCCGGTCTCCCCGGACGACCTCTGCATCCTGGCCTACACGTCCGGGACGACCGGCCGCCCGAAGGGCGTGATGCTCACCCACGCCAACGTCACGTGGAACGTGGCGAACCTCCTCTCGGTCGCTGACGTCGCGAGCGACGACGTGACGCTGGCCTTCGCCCCCCGTGATCCTCGTCCTTGATCGGGAACGGGGGGCGGACGAGGTCCGCCGGCTCGCGGACGCGGTGCTCTGACCACGAGGAGCGGCTGGGCCGTGCCCGGCGGGCCGTGACGCGCCCCCGTTCGGACTGACCAGAGGCCTCGCACGGCCGGGTCCAACCCCGAGGGGATATCAGCCGGCGGCGAGGATCCCGTGGGCGTGGAGCAGGCCCTCGATCGCCTCGGTTTGGCTCGGCCTCAGGACCCTCGGGCGGCGAGGTGGCGTCGGACGTACTCGCCCTCCGGGTCGAAGCGTCGGGCCTGGCGGTCCGGGTCCAGGGCTCGGTTCGGCCTCGGGTTGGCGGCGGTCCCGGCGACCCACTGCCAGTTCCCGGCGTTGCTCGCGGGATCGCCGTCCACGAGGAGGCGGTCGAAGTGCGCCGCCCCCTCGCGCCAGTCGATCCCCAGCGTGCGACAGAGGAACGACGCGGCCACCAGCCGCGCCCGGTTGGGGAGCCAGCCCTCGGTCCATAGCTGGCGCATGGCGGCGTCGACGAGCGGGTGCCCGGTCCTGCCGGCCCGCCACCGTTCCAGGTCCGCCTCGGCCCCGGCTCCCCGGCCGGCGCTGGGCCGGGGGCGGAGGCTCTCCGTGAGCAACCGCGGCTCCCCCGCCAGGAGCTGCCGGAAGAAGTCGCGCCAGGCCAACTGGCGCACGAAGGCCGTGCCGCCCTCCCCGCGTTCCGCGAGCGCGGCCACCTCGGCGGCCGACAGGCAGCCGAACCGGAGGTAGGGGGAGAGCCGCGAGGCGGGGGTCGAGGCCAGGAGGTCGCGGTCGCGCTCGTACCGAGCGAGGTCCCGCCGGAGGAAGCGGTGCAGGAGCTCCCGTCCGGGTGCCTCGCCCCCCGGCGGGAGCCGCTCGGCGTCGGTGCGGACCGTCGAGGGGTCCGGGATCCTCCCGGGATCGACGCCCGCGGGGATCCGCAGGGAGCGGGGTGGCGGGAGGACCGGGCGGCGCTCGGCCGCCAGCCACGCTCGGAGGTAGGGCGTGAAGACGCGGTAGTGGTCCCCGCCGGACGGCCGAACCGCGCCGGCCTCCACGACCGCGTTCCCCGGCCACGTGCGCACCTCGATCCCCGAGCTCGCACCGGCCTCGCGGAGCCGCCGCTCGCGCCTCCGCGCGAACGGCGAGACATCGGCCGTGAGGTGGATCGCCGCGCAGCCCAGCTCCCCGGCCAGGCGCACCGCCTCGCTCACCGCGTCACCGCGGCGCACGACGAGCCCCGCCCCGAGCCCGCGGAGCGAGCGATCGAGGTCGCGCAGGGCCTCGAGGAGGAACCGGTGACGGTTGGGCGAGCGACGGAGCAGCCCGGGCTGGAGGACGAAGAGGGGCACCACGTCCCCGGCCCCGCCCGCGGCGGACAGCGCCGGATGATCGTGCACCCGGAGATCCCGGGTGAAGAGGACGAGATGGGGCCCGGCGGGCGCGGACCCCATCTCATCGAGCGATGCGTTCCGGCTACCCGACACGCGTCGAGAGGACGGCGAGCGCGTGCCTCCCGGGCTCCCCGATGGCGAACACCTGGTAGGCGCGCCCCCCCTCAGGGTCAGGTCCACCGGGCCGATCACGGCCCTCCGCTCGCCGGGCAGGGTCACCTTGACCCGGTAGGTGTCGGCGGGCAGCCCAGCGTCGCCCGCTTCCCCCAGGTGAACCCGTCCCCTCCGATCAGCACCTCTCCGTTGGCCCAGACGTTCACGGCCGGGGCCCGCGCGGTGTGTCGGACGGTGAGTCGAGCCCTCCCATCCCGGGTCGGGCCCACGGGGTTGCGGAACAGGCGAAGGCGAGCCGACCCGTCCTCGTGGAGCGCGGCGACGATCGTGTAGTTCTCGCCTGCCTCCAGGTTCACCGTCTTGTCCAGGAGCGCGGGATCCTCGCAGGATCCCTCCGCAGCCACGAGCGTCACTTCGTGCTCCCCCGCCGGGAGGGCCGCCCCCACGATCTTCTGCTTGAAGCGGAACCCGTCCACGACGCTCGCGCCATCGACTCAGACCTCGACCTCCACCCCCGGGATGCCGTGCAGGACGTTGACGGTCGCCTGGCCACCCGCCCCGGCGGTCGGCGCGAACACCGATCCCGCCACGAGGGCGACCGCGATGGCACCGATGATCTTCCTCATGCTGCTCCTCCCTTCCCGAACCTTCAGCTGGTGGCGCCCGCGGGGTTGCGTCCGAGGAGCGCCCCGAGACGCGCGGCGGTCCACAGGCCCGCCAGGCCCACCAGCCCGTACACCACCCGGCTCAGGGGACCGGTCTCCCCGAAGCCCATCCCGAAGACGGTGGCCACCAGGTCGAACTCCGCCACCGCCACCAGGCCCCAGTTCAGAGCGCCTACCACCACCAGCAACAGCGCCAGACCATCGATCTTCCTCATACGATCCCTCCTCTCGGTCGAAGGTCTGTGCATGGACCGTACAGGCCTGTCCCCAGACTGTCAAGACTTTGTCCAGACTCGGTGGAGAAATCGGTCCCTGTGGGGTACGATCTGGCCCGTGACCGGCTTCCTCAGGATCGGCGAGCTCTCCGAGCGGACCGGCGTCTCGTCCGAGCTGCTCCGTGCCTGGGAGGCCCGGTACGGGCTGCTCCAGCCCTCGCGTTCCCCAGGTGGGTTCCGCCTGTACTCGGAGCGGGATCTGGCTCGGGTCCTGCGCATGAAGGAGCTCCTGGCCCAGGGCATCTCGACGGTCGGCGCCGCGCGGCGCGTCCTCTCCGAGGAGGGCCGGCCGGGGGACGCGCCCGGCGCGTCCCTCCTGCTCGAGCTGGGGGGCAGGCTCGAACGGGCCCTGGACGCCTTCGACGAGGCCGAGGCCCACGCGGTCCTGGACGAGCTGCTCGCGCGCTTCTCGGTGGAGCGGGCGCTACGCGACGTGCTCCTCCCCTACCTGGCCAGGCTCGGGGAGCGGTGGGCGGCCGGAGAGGTGACGGTGGGGCAGGAGCACTTCGCATCCAGCCTAATCCGGGGTCGGCTCCTGGGGCTGGCCCGGGGATGGGGTGCGGGGATCGGCCCCCCGCTCGTCCTGGCCTGCCCCCCCGGGGAGGAGCACGAGCTGGGCCTCATGATCTTCGGCATCGTGGCCGCCCGGCGCGGGTGGCGCGCGACCTACCTCGGCCCCAACACCCCGTTCGGGACCATCGCGGCGACGGCGGAGGCGATCCGACCGGTGATGATCGTGCTTTCCGTTTCGACGCCCGAGCGACTGGCGGGGCAGGAACACGAGCTCCGTCGGCTGGCGACGATCGCGCCCGTCGCCGTCGGGGGCCACGTGGATGGCGATCGTCTCGACGGGCTGGGGATCCGGGTGCTCCGCGGCGATCCGGTGACCGAGGCGCTCGCACTCATGCCGTGAGGCGGGTGGTCTCGGGAGAAGGAGCACCGCCCGGCGGCTCCCGACGGACCCACGATGGGCGGGGTCCGCGCCCGGGGTGGAGCGGCCTCCTCCCGGTCAGCGCAGGTCGAGCCGCATGAGCACCCGAGGGAAGCCGTCGAGCACGGAGCCCGTGTCGGCGGCCTTCACGAACCCGGCTCGCTCGAAGAGCCGGCGGGTGCCGACGTAGGCCATCGTGAGGTCGACCCTCTCCTCCCGGACCGGCAGGTCGTCCACGTGGGGGATCGTGCGGCTGCGGGCGAAGCTCGTCTCGGCCCGGGGAGCCACGGCGGCCCACCCCACCACCTCGCCGGCCTCGTAGGCGAGCACGCCGAGCGGGCCCCGCGCCAGCAGCTCCTTGACGCGAGCCTCGCGGGCCCTCCCCACCAGCGCTCGGTTCTCCTTCGAGGGGAGGCGGTAGCTCAAGCACCAGCAGACGTTCGCGTCGGGCCGCTTCGGCCCGACCATCGTCTTCACGTCTTCGAAGACGGTCGCGGGACGGATCTCGATCGCCACGGGTCTTCGATACCACAGAGACCTGCCCTCCCCAAGCCCCGGAGTGGGGGGCGAGTCCTGTCCGGTCTCCCACCATGCGACCCTAGGACGTAGTGCCCACGTTCAAGCCGGACACCGGAACCTCCCACAACAGAGGAGGAGCCAGGGGCATGCTCCCCCCGTTGAGAGAGCACTCGACGGGAAGGAGGCGCCCTTGGCTCCGGCGACGAGTCTGGCACGCCTGCGCAAGCAGGTGTTGGACCTGGTGATGAGCGGCCGCATGGGGAAGACGGAGGCCTGCCGGGCCCTGGGGATCTCCCGCAGCCGGTTCTACGAGCTCCGGGCCAGGTACCACCGGTACGAGGAGGCCGGCCTGCTCCCCAAGCCCCGGCCGCCGGAGCGCCCCGATCGCCGGCTGCCCCCACCGCTGGTGGACCAGATCGTGGCCTACGCCGTGGAGCACCCGGGCGAGGGACCGAAGACCATCGCCGCTCGCCTGGCCCTTCCCCGGTTCGGGGGGTGGCGGGTCTCCCATGGCGGGGTCTACAACGTGCTTCGCCGGGCCGGGCTGGCCCGCCGCACCGCCCGGCTGGCCGCCGCAGAGTCCGTGGCCGCCGCCGAGGGCGGGCCGATCACCGAGCGTGCCCTCCGGGACCTCAGGGCCCGGGAGGTCACCCACCGCCGCATCGGCTCCGACACCCCCGGTGAGCAGGTCTTCCTGGACACCATGTACGTCGGCAAGCTCAAGGGCGTGGGGAAGATCTGGCAGTACTCGGCGGTGGACGGAGCCTGCTCGTTCGGGTTCGCCACGGTGGTCGCGGGGGAGAAGAGCGCCCAGGCCGCCGCGGGGTTCCTCGAGCACCACGTCCTCCCCGTCTACGCCGAGGCCGGGATCCCCCTTGAGGAGGTGGTCGTCGACGGGGGTCCGGAGTTCAAGGCGGAGTTCCGGAGGCGCTGCCGTGCCCTGGGGATCCGCCGGCGTCAGCTCCCGCCCCGGTCCCCGGACCTCAACGCGTTCGTGGAGCGGTTCCAGGGCACGGTGCTCCACCTGCACTACCGTACGGCCTTCCGCTACCGCTTCTACACGAGCGCCGAGGACATCGACGCTGATCTGGCCGCTTGGCTGCGCTTCTACAACTTCGAACGTCCCCACCGGGGCTACCGGACCAAGGGCCGGAGGCCGGCCGAGATCTTCTACGCCGACCAACCGGCCCTCCTCGTGATGAAAGGATGGGATGCCGATGAGTTCACCTCGCAACGTGTCCGGTCCTAACGTGGGCCGCACGGCCTAGGCGCTACCGACGGCCGGCGAGCACCTCCTCCCCTTCCAGCGACCGGAGGTCGTCCGGTACGGGCGGCAGCTCCCGCCGACGGCGCCGGCCGATGGCCACGCCGAGCCCGAGGGCCACAGCGGCGGCGCCGACGGCCCCGAGCCAGGGCACCCCGTCCGCCGCGGACGCGGCCTCGGCCCGGGCCACCCGACGCTGGAGGTCGCGAGCGAGCCTCGACAGCCGGTCCACCCGCGCCGCCAGGAGCTCCCGGAGCCCGTCGTCCGCCCTCGCCTCCAGCTCCCGGATCCGGTCCCGGGTTGCCCGGAGCCGCCACCGGGTCTGGTGCAACTCGAGACGGAGGTCGCCCACCCGCTGCGCCAGGCGCGCCGTCGGGCGGTCCGGCGCCACGACCACCCGGCTGAAGACGATGTCCCCCAGGGGCCTGGAGCAGCCGGGGTCGCAGAACATCAGCGCGTAGCCGCCAGGGGGGAGCGCGGGGACGACGAACGACGCTCGGGCCCGAGCCAGGTTCCCGTCGAACCCCGACAGCCGGACCCGTCCGACCTCGAACGCCCGGGCCGACCCCAGCTCCCACCACGAGCCGGGGTTCGCCATCCCCATCGCCTCCTCCAGCCGGTCCCAGTCGAAGCCCCGCACCAGGTAGGCGCGGAAGTCTGCATCGGAGCGGGCGCGCTCCGCCGCCTCGATCGAACCGAACAGGAACCCGGTCCCCGTCCGCACCCGCTCCCCCGGGGCCAGGTGGCGCTCCTCGAGGTCGAGGGAGGACCACCAGCCCCCCGCCACCGCCCCCGGGGCGGGCGCGAGGAGGAGCGCGGGCACCGCGAGCAGCACCGCCGGCCACCGTCGCATCGGCACCACCTCCGCTGGGCAGACCGGCCCCGGGGCCGGGGGGTTCCCGCGAGGGGCAGCCTGTGCGACGGTCCACCGCCTCCCTAGACTCCTGCCGTGCCCACCTGCCCCGCCTGCGGCCAGGAGAACCCGGAGGGCTTCCGGTTCTGCGGCGCCTGTGGCGCCTCGCTCGAGGCGGCGCCGCTCGGGGAAGAGCGGAAGGTCGTCACGGTCCTCTTCGTGGACCTGGTCGGCTTCACCTCGCGGGCCGATCGGGCCGACCCGGAGGACGTGCGGGCCATCCTCCGCCCCTACCACGCGGCGCGCTGCTCCGCCGGGAGACCGACCGGTGGGGCGGGACCCTGGAGAAGTTCGTCGGCGATGCCGCGATGGCCGTGTTCGGCGCCCCGGTGGCGCACGAGGACGACCCGGAGCGGGCGGTCCGGGCCGCCCTCCGCATCCTGGAGGAGCTCCCCGAGCTCAACCGGGAGCACGGGCTCGACCTGGAGGTCCGGGCGGGGATCGCCACCGGCGAGGCCCTCGTTACCCTGGGGGCCCGGGCGGAGGCCGGGGAGGGGATCGTGGCCGGCGACGTCGTCAACACCGCGGCCCGCCTCCAGACGGCCGCCCCGGTGGGCGCGATCGTGGTGGGCGAGGGGACGTACCGCGCGACGCAGGAGGCGATCGACTTCCGGGCGCTCGAGCCGATCCGCCTGAAGGGCAAGGCCGAGCCGGTCCCCGCCTGGCTGGTGCTCGGGGCGCGGAGCCGGTTCGGCATCGACCTGGAGCAGCCGCGGACGCCGTTCGTGGGCCGGGAGGATGACCTGGCGCTGCTCCAGCAGGCCTACCGTCGGGCGCTCCGGGAGCGCTCGCTCCAGCTGGTGACCGTGGCCGGGGAGCCCGGCGTGGGGAAGACGCGGCTCGTCACGGAGCTCCGGCGATGGGTGGACGACCGCTCGGAACTCGTGTCGTGGCGCCAGGGCAGGTGCCTCCCCTACGGGGAGGGCGTCACGTTCTGGGCGATCGGGGAGGTCGTGAAGGCGCAGGCCGGGATCCTGGAGTCCGACGACCCCGAGGCGGCGCGCCGGAAGCTGGGGGAGGCGGTCGAGGCGGTCGTCGAGGACCCCCGGGACCGGGGCTGGCTCCTCGGCGCGCTCGGCCCGCTGGTCGGGCTGGGCGACGACCAGGGCCTCGACCGGGGCGAGTCGTTCGCGGCGTGGCGGACCTTCCTGGAGGGATGCGCTGAGTGACGGCTTCCAGGGTACGCTCACCCGCGACCGTGAGAAGGCCGGGTTCGTCAGGCGGTGGCGCAGGTCCGTCCGCTCGTCCTCGTGATCGAGGACCTCCACTGGGCGGACGAGGGGCTGCTCGCGTTCCTCGAGGAGATGCTCGACCGCACCGCCGACGTCCCGCTCCTCGTGCTCTGCACCGCGCGGCCGGAGCTCTACGATCGCCACCCCAGCTGGGGCGGGGGGAAGCGGAACTCCACCACGCTCGCGCTCTCCCCCCTCTCCGAGGAGGAGACGGCGAGGCTCGTCGCCGCGACCCTCGACCGCGCGGTCCTGCCCGCCGAGACCCAGCGCGTGCTGCTCGAGCAGGCCGGCGGGAACCCGCTGTACGCGGAGGAGTTCACGAAGATGCTCGTGGACCGGGGGATCCTCTCCCGCGACGGCGGCGCCTGGGCCATCCGGGAGGGGGCGACGATCCCGGTCCCGGAGACCGTCCAGGCGATCATCGCCGCCCGCCTGGACACGCTGGCCCCGGACCGGAAGGCCCTCCTCCTGGACGCGGCGGTGGTGGGGAAGGTGTTCTGGTCCGGAGCGCTGGCCTGGATGGCGGGCGTGGACGAGGCCCTGGTGCGCGAGGCGATGCACGAGCTCGCCCGGAAGGAGCTGGTGCGGGAGGCCCGTCGCTCCTCGGTCGAGGGGCAGGCGGAGTACGCGTTCTGGCACGCGCTGGTCCGCGACGTCGCCTACGGCCAGATCCCGAGGGCCGCCCGGATCGAGAAGCACCGGGCCGCGGCGGCCTGGATCGAACGGCTGGCCGGGGAGCGGGTCGCCGACGTGGCGGAGCTGCTCGCCCACCACCTCACCAGCGCGCTCGTCCTGGCCGGCGACCGCGTGCGGAACCTCGACGAGCGGCGGGCCGCCGGCTACTACCGGCGAGCCCTGGAGCTCATCCCCGAGGGACACCCCGAGCACCCGGAGGTCCTGCTCAAGTGGTCGGAGGTGGCGAGCGACGTCGGCTTGATCGGCTTCGACGAGGCCCGGCGGGGCTTCGAGCAGGCGATCGAGGCCTTCCAGGCCTGCGGCGATCACCGGCGAGCGGCCGACGCGATGGCCCGGTACGCGTTCCCGCTGTGGGTCCGCGGCGAGGGCGCCCGCGCGCTGGACATGGCGCGGAGGGCCGTCGAGCTCCTCGAGCGCGAGGGGCCGAGCCCCGACCTGGCCGGCGCGTGGGCCAGCCTCGCCCCCCGGCTCCTGTTCGGCCGCGAGACCCGGGCAAGCCTCGAGGCGGCCGACCGGGCCCTCGAGCTCGCCCGGGAGCTCGACCTCCCGGCGGTGGCCGCTCGCGCCCTCCAGGTGCGGGGGATGGCCCGGTGCGAGCTCAACGACCTCGGGGGCCTGGACGACCTCCGGGAGGCGCTGCGGGCGGTGCGCGACCTGGGCCTCGGGGCGAACCCCACGACGACGGCGCACATCAACCTGAGCTGGTGGGTGTGGCTCACGGAGGGACCGCTGCCGGCGATCGAGCTCCACCGCGAGGCCATCGCGGCCTGGGAGCGCCGGGGGTTGGGGAGGCACGTGTGGGTGACGGGCGAGCTGTGCTGGCTCCTGTTCGACGCGGGCCGGTGGGACGAGCTCCTCGAGGCGGCGGCGGTCCTGCACGAGGAGGAACGGGCCGGGCAGGCGTGGCAGCCGGGGGTCATGGCCCTCGCGATGCGCTCGTTCGTCGAGGCGCACCGGGGACGGGCGGCCCAGGCGCTGGCCCGCGTGCCCGAGCTCGCCGCGCGGGCCCGGGAGGTTGGGGACTCCCAGATCCTCATCCCGCCCTCGCCGCCTGCGCCGTGGTCGAGCACCGGGCCGGCCGGGGGGCGATGGGGACGCTGGCGGAGCTCGTCGAGCGCTGGCCAGGCCTGGAGCCGACGTGGCGCGCCCACCACCTCGCCGACCTGTCCCGGATCGCGGTGGCCGAGGGCCGCCCGGACGTCGCCGCCCGCCTGTGCGAGGGGCTGGAGGTCGTGGCCACCAGGGACCGGCTGTCGCTCCTCTCGGCCCGGGCCTCCCTCGCCGAGGCCGGGGGCGACCTCGAGGAGGCCGCGCGGCTGCACGGCGAGGCCGCCCTCGGCTGGCGTGCGTACGGCCACGTCCCCGAGGAGGGGTTCTCGCTGCTGGCCCGGGGCCGGTGTCAGCTCGAGCTGGGCCGGGATGCCGAGGGGAGGGCCGCGCTCGACGCGGCCCGGGCCATCTTCGCCGGGCTGGGGGCGGAGCCCTCCGTGAGCGAGGTGGACGCGCTGCTGGGGCGGGCCAGCGTCTGAGGGGCTAGCCCACCGGGGTCAGCCAGTCCGCGTACCGCTCGAGCTCGCCCTTGGTCGCGGCGAAGAACGTGGACTGGATCTCCTTCGTCACCGGCCCGCGGTGGCCCTCGCCGATCACCCGGTCGTCGACCTCCCGGATCGGCGTGACCTCCGCGGCGGTCCCGGTGAAGAAGGCCTCGTCGGCGTTGTAGAGGTCGGTCCGGACCAGGTTCTCCTCCCGGACCTCGTAGCCGAGGTCGCGGGCCATCCGCATCACCGAGGCCCGGGTGATCCCGTCCAGGCAGCCGGCCGAGATCGGCGGCGTGACCAGGACCCCGCCCCGGACGACGAAGACGTTCTCACCCGAGCCGTCGGTGACGTAGCCCTGCTGGTTCAGCATGATCGCCTCGTCGTAGCCGGCCTTGAGGGACTCGACCTTGGCGAGGACCGAGTTGATGTACTGGCCGGTGGCCTTGGCCGAGGCGGGGAGCGAGTTCTGGTCGTTCCGCTTCCAGGAGGAGATCTTGACCCGGACGCCCCGCTCCAGCGCCTCCTCGCCCAGGTAGGCCCCCCACGGCCAGACCGCGATCACCACGTTCACCGGGGCCTGGAGGGGGTTCACCCCCATCTCCCCGTAGCCCCGGAACGCGAGCGGGCGGACGTAGCAGGAGCGGAGCCGGTTGGCCCTGATCGTGTCCTTGACGGCCTCGGCCAGGGCCTCGAGCGAGTACGGGATCTCGAGGTGGTAGAGCTTGGCCGAGCGGAACAGCCGGCGGAGGTGCTCGTCGAGGTGCCAGACGGCCGGGCCCCGGACCGTGTCGTAGCAGCGGATCCCCTCGAAGACCCCGCTCCCGTAGTGGAGGGCGTGGGACAGTACGTGGAACCGCGCCTCCGCCCAGTCGACGAGCTCGCCGTCCATCCAGATCTTCTCGACGGGCGTGATCGGCACGGGCCCTCCTTCCGCCGGGCCCCGCCGGACCCTCCGGCGGGCCGCTCCAAGGATACCCGGACCGTCCCCTCAGCGGACGACCAGGACCGGGCAGAGCGCCCCGTGGAGCACCTTGTGGGTCACGCTCCCCACCACGAGGCTCGCGAAGTCGCCCAGGCCCCGCGTCCCCATCACGATCAGGTCGGCGCCTTCCTCCCCCGCGGCGTCCAGGATCGTCCGCGCGACGCCCCCGATCGCCGAGGGCAGCGCCCTCCCCCGGGCCGTCGCGCCCTCCGCCCGGACCGCCTCGACCGTCTCCTCCACGAGCCGGACGGCCTCCTCGGTGGTCTCCGGCTCGACGACGGCGCCCCGGCCGACCTCCCGCTCCACGACGTGGACCACGACCACCTCCCCTCCGCTCGTCCGCGCCACCTGCGCCGCGAGGCGCGCCGCCCGGGCGCTCGGCTCCGAACCATCGACCGCAAGCAGGATCTTCCCGAACACCTCGCACCTCCTCCAGCTCGGTGCCGATCAGGCCGACAGCAGGCGCAGCAGCAGGGCCAGCTGGGCGTCGGCCTCCCCCGCGCGCAGCGGGACCGTGTAGGGCGGGAGGGGCGGGACGTAGAGCGCGGTGATGGTCCCGGCCATGGGCCGCAGCTGCACCCGCCGCTCGCCCCGGCGCTCCTGCACCGTGATCTCGCCCAGCTCGGCCCGTTCGACCAGGCGGCGGACCTCCGCGTCCTCGCTCAGGCGCCCCGCGAGGGCCCGTGCGGGCTCGCCCCCCGACCGCGCGGCGAACCGCCCCGGGCGGCGCCAGCCGAACCGGTACTCCAGCTCGGTCCCGCCGTCCGCCGCCCGGGACCTGCGCCCGGTCCACACCGTGTCGACGAACACCCCGAAGATCCGGAACCCGGTGCGGAACCCCACCTCGACCTCGACGTCGCCGCGCCGGGCCCGGGCCCACCGCCGCTCCGGGTCGACCTCCGGGACGAGCCCGGCCCGCCGCATCGCGCCGAGGGGCACGGCGAGGATCGCCTCCCGTCGGCCCCTGTAGAGCAGCGAGACGCGGCGACGGAGGGAGAGGACGGGGGACCCCCGCCATCCCCGCCCCTCCGTCGACCGCGCCCCGGCCCGCACCGTCAGGACCCGGCCTCCTGGGCCAGCTCCGCCTCCGCGCGCCGCTCGATCCCCGACGTGCCGCGCAGCCCGTAGGAGATCAGCGCCGCCACGAGCGCGCCGCCGAAGACCCAGAGGGACCGGACCCCGTAGATCCCGTGCGCCCCCGCGTAGGCGTAGTAGAGCGCGAGGACCGTCCCGGCGATCCCCACCACGGGGACCACCAGGGGCAGCCTGAACGGCCGCTCCGCGTGGGGGTTCGTGAACCGCGACACGATCACCAGGACGTGCCAGATCACGTACAGGATCACCCACGCGTAGGCGGCGCTGAAGATCAGGTCCACCACCTGGTTGAACGGGATCGTGACCGCGACGTAGAGCGCGGCCGTGACCAGGATCGCCACCCAGGGCGTCCGGAACCGCGGGTGGAGCCAGGCGAAGGCCCGGGAGAGCGGCCCGAAGAAGTGCCCGTCGCGCGCGGCCCCGTAGAGGATCCGGGGCATGGCCGCGAGCACGATCGTCATCGACGTGTAGGTCGCGAGGATGCTTGCCATGGCCATCGCCCCGCGCCCGGCGCCCCCGAACATGGCCTCGCCGACCGCCACCTGCGGGCAGTTGCCGTCGCAGCCCGCGGGCCCGAGGGCCAGCTCCGCCCACTTCGTGACCGGCTGGGTGCCCGCCACCCCCGGCGCCATGAAGAGGGAGGTCGCCAGGATCGCGAGCAGCCCGAGGACGATCCCGATCGGGAGGCTCCGCCTGGGGTCCCGGACCTCCTCGGCCAGGGGGCAGACGAACTCGATCCCCACGAACGACCAGTAGGAGAGGGCCAGCACGGTGAGCGCCGTGGACCAATCGAACAGGCCCACCCCGACGTCCCAGTTCGCCGCCGACCAGTCGCCCAGCCTGGAGAACCCGGCGAACCCCGCCAGGCCGAAGAACCACCGGAGCCCGAGCATCCCCGTGAGCGTGATCGCCTCCACGATCGCCATCTGCTTCACGTGGAGGAGGTTGGGGATCGTGGCCAGGACCACCATGATCACGATCCACGGCCACAGCGACCCCGAGGCGTTGAAGAACGCCTGCAGGCCCCGCGCCCCGGCGCCGAACTCGAGGGGCCCGACGATCGCGAACATGCCGTAGAACGTGAACGCCAGGAACAGCCCCACGATCGTGCCGAGGCTCTCCCGGGGCATCGCCGCGGCACCGTACTCGTACAGGGCCCCCGCCTTCGGGTAGGTCGTGGAGAGCTCCGAAGCCGAGAGCCCGAGGAACAGGTTGATGAGGAACGCGATGATGAGGGAGGTGAAGAAGTTCACCCCCACCGAGAAGTACCCCACGTAGTCGCTGACCAGGGTGCTCGTCGCCACCACGAGCCCGACCCCCGCGACGAACACCGCCCAGGTGCCCAGGGTCCGCTCGAGTCCGCGCTCCTCGACGCCCGTCGTTGCCATCACACCCCCCTTCTTCACAGGTCCGCGAGCCCACGTCGCGGTGGGCCGCGCGTGGCGGCCCCGAGGCCGCGCCTCGGCGGGTCCCTCGAGCCCCGCCGCGCCGGCTTCGGCGCGCTCCCCGACGCGCGAGCCACGCCCCCACCGACGAGGCTCGGCCCGAGCGGTCCCCGCCCCCTCACGGTCCCCCCCCGAGGCGCTCGAGGACCGCGTCGACGGCGAGCAGGACCTCGGACGAGCGGCGCTTCTCCTGACCCACGGTTTCGAGGATGCCGCCGCGACGCTTCTTGTCGCGGACGATGTTGTAGCAGAGGTTGGTGCACACCCGGAAAAGCCAGGGCTTGATCCGGAAGTCCTCGGAGAAGAGCTTCGGCTCCTGGTAGGACCGGATGAAG
>FWWM01001958.1_pt1 | contig 58836 bp, 58 predicted proteins | sample 2228351 | NCBI WGS metagenome assembly FWWM01 (sample SAMEA103939774, study PRJEB20133) | metagenome
ACCACCCCTGAAGGAACTATCATACTCATAAGACTACTGGTAGGCGGAACAGGGATCGAACCTGTGACCTCAGCCTTGTAAGGGCTGCGCTCTCCCAACTGAGCTATCCGCCCGAAAGAATCTTTTTATACTATAAAATTTTGTGTTTTGTCAAATAGCATATTTTTGTGCTTAGAAACTAATACATTGTGAAATGTTAAGAAATATTATTAACAATATTTCTTTATTTATTTGCAACAGCTTTTTGTCGGCTAACTATTCCTCTTTTAATGAAACGTTGCCTGTATTTGAATCATAATTGTATTTAGATAAGTCGATTTCGGATTTTAAGTATCCATTTATATCTCCCAGTGATTCGGGATATTTCCCTTTCTCTGCATGATAGATTAAGATCGCTTTTTTAATTGTATCGAGATTTGTTATTGTTTCTGTTTTTTGGGCTTTTTTGTACGAATCAATTAGGGCATCTCCATACTCATCGAAGGCGGTTTTAGGTTTTTCCTTACAGGCAAAAGTTAATAAAATCACAATAATTAAAAAAGATAAAACGTGTTGTTTTTTCATAATTTAATATTATAAAAGCTTTTTAGTACTGTCAATTCATTCTGTAATACTGTTTTTTTGAAGTTAATTTAAGTATTATTAAAAATGTTTTTTAATTGGGTTTTTTTATCACTCTTTTCTGCATTTAGCCTTGCCACCAGTGATGCGCTTACTAAAAAGGTACTTTTAAAAAGTAATGAGTATCTTGTGGCATGGTTCAGACTCCTCTTTTCCCTTCCGATATTAATTATTATATGGTTTTTTATACCTCTTCCCGAATTGGATGAGGTTTTTTATAAAGCCTTTTTAGTTGCATTACCCTTAGAAATAATTTCCATAGTGCTGTACATAAAAGCACTCAGCCTCTCTCCATTAAGTCTGACTCTACCTTTTTTGTCATTGACACCACTCTTTTTAATAATTGTGTCTTATTTGCTACTGGGTGAAAAGGTTTCTTTACAGGGAGGGCTCGGAATATTGTTTATTGTTGTTGGAAGTTACACTTTAAATATACATGAGATACGCAGGGGATTTTTTAAACCATTCAAAGCGGTATTAAAAGAAAAAGGCTCGATACTCATGATTTGTGTTGCATTAATTTATAGTATAACTTCGTCACTCGGCAAAATGGCAATAGAGCATTCATCTCCTTTATTTTTTGGCATTACTTATTTTTTGGGTGTTACAATAGTTTTTAGTCCGATTGCATTATTTTTAGGAAGAGTAAGTTTAAAAAAATTTTTTTCAGAAAAGCATTATAAATACCTTTTTGTTCCTGGGTGTTTTTATTCATTAATGATAATTTCACATATGATTGCTATTAGTTTGACCAAGGTTGCCTATATGATTTCGATTAAGAGGACAAGTTTATTGATGGGAGTTATTTATGGATATTTCCTTTTTAAAGAAAATAAGATTGGAGAAAGGTTTATCGGTTCTCTGTTAATGTTCGCTGGTTTTGTATTGATTGTAACATCATCGTGAATACACTGCTGGATTTTAAATGAAAACTCTCGATAAGATAAAACAAGCAAAGGAAATCCTTAAAAAATATGGTATTGAAAATTCAGTACGCGAGGCAGAATTAATAGTTTTGCACTGTTTAAATATGGACAGAATTACACTTTACAAAGATAACCCCGAGATTCCCAAAGAAATCGAGCTAAAAATTAATGAACTTTTAGAAAGAAGGATAAAAAGGGAACCTATTCAGTACTTGTTAGGCTATACAGAATTTTATGATTTAAAAATAAAAGTAGGGAAGGGTGTGTTGATACCTCGTCCTGAGACAGAATTGCTCGCAGAGGAGGCAATAAAGGAAATTAAAAAATTAAAATCAAGTGGCAAAAGCAGATTGAATATCCTTGATCTATGCACAGGAAGTGGATGCCTCGCTCTTGCTATCGCTAAAGAATTTCCGGAAGATTTTGTTTATGGTACAGACAATTCAGAGATAGCTTTAAACTATGCTATCGAGAATGCAAGTTTAAATAGTATTAAAAATGTTATCTTTCTCAGAGGGTCATTATTCGAGCCCTTATCGCAGTTAAAATATGATTTTATTGTTTCAAATCCACCTTATATCAAAAAAAAGGATTTAATAAAATTACAGCCTGAAATTAAAGATTGGGAACCGTTGGAGGCACTTAATGGAGGCGAAGATGGGCTTGATTATTATAGAATAATAATACCACAGGCAAAAGATTATTTAGAAAATAACGGTATTTTAATGCTCGAAAGCGGTATATCTCAATCACAGAGTATAAGGAAGATTGCTGAAAAATCAGGATATTCTGAGATTAGATTAGTAAAAGATTATGCCAATATCGAAAGGATTTTAATTGCAAGATATGTATATAATTATTGACAATAAATTTTGTTAGACGGAATTTGATCTGATCGGACACGTCAATTCCTTAAAAAATAGCAAGAGATATTTATGAGAATTTCTGAAGAAAAGAAAAGGCTTGAAGAAGCCGACAAAAAATATATCTGGCATCCCTTTACGCAGATGAAGGAATGGCTGGAAGAAACACCGATTATTATCTCTGAAGGAAGAGATTGTTTTATAAAAGACATTCACGGTAGATGGTATCTCGACGGCGTTTCCTCTTTATGGGTAAATATATTCGGACATCGAAAAAAAGAGATAGACGAAGCAATAAAAGAGCAAGTCGATAAGATATCTCATAGTACATTATTGGGTCTGAGTAATGTCCCCGCGATTAAACTTGCAGAAAAACTTGTGCAGATTATATTCGATAGATTTTCTTATTTAACTCCTGAATTCTCACTTTCAAAGGTTTTTTACTCTGATAACGGTTCAACTGCAGTGGAGGTTGCCCTAAAAATGGCTTTTCAATACTGGAAACATAAGTGTGTTAAAGGCAAAAACGTCTTTGTTTCATTGAATAACGCATATCATGGAGATACAATAGGAGCGGTTAGTGTTGGGGGTATTGATCTATTTCACAAAATATTCGAACCTCTTTTATTCAAAACTTATAAGGCTCCTTCTCCATATTGCTATCGATGTGAACTTTCCAAAGAATATCCTTCTTGTAATCTCGCATGTCTTTCAGCAATGGAAGAAATTTTTAAGAATTATAGAGATGAGATCGCGGCTTTAATCATAGAACCTCTTATACAGGCAGCAGGTGGAATGATAACCTCTCCTCCGGGATACCTTAAAGGAGTGAGGGAGTTATGTACCAAATATGACATACTGATGATCGCAGATGAGGTTGCAACAGGTTTTGGACGCACAGGAAAGATGTTTGCATGTGAACACGAAGGGGTAATTCCAGATTTTATCTGTCTTTCCAAAGGTATAACAGGTGGGTATATGCCACTTGCTGTGACCGTGGCAAAAGAAGAAATTTATAATACATTTTTAGGTGAATTTAAGGATTTAAAGACTTTTTTTCATGGTCATTCATATACTGGGAATCCTCTTGCTTGTGCAGCAGCTATAGCTTGTCTCGAATTATTTGAAAAGGAGAAGGTGTTAGATGGTTTAACTCATAAGATAGAAATACTCGAAGCTTGGCTTAAGGATATTTTAAAACTTACTCATGTGGGAGATGTTCGGAATGTTGGGTTGATGGCGGGGATAGAACTTGTAAGAGATAAAAAAACAAAAGAACCTTATAACTGGGAAGAAAAGATTGGCTGGAAGGTCGTATACGAAGCCAGAAACAAAGGAGTTTTTCTCAGACCGTTAGGAAATGTTATTGTAATTATGCCTCCTTTGATAATAAGCGAAGAGAATCTTAATCAGATGTTAAAGGTAATAAGAGAGTCGATAATCGCAGTAACAGAAAAGTAAGATACATCTAATATTTTTCAATAAAATTACTTGTTCAAAAAGATGAAATCTCATAATAAGAAAAAAATCTATTTTTTGTCGCTTATTTTTGTCTTTTTGTTGGTAATAATATACATTTTTTGGCCAACTGATGAAAGGAGAATAACAAAACTATTTAAAGAAGGGGCAGAAGCTATAGAAAAAGAAGATCTCGATATTGTTATGTCGAAAATCTCTTATAATTATTATGACGAATATGGTCTAACGTACCTATATATCAAAAGATACCTGAAATCCTTTTTCAGTAAGATGAGTAACATTAAAATTGACTACGAAAATCTTAATATAAAAGTCAATGGTAAGAATGCTTTTGCAGAAGTTGATGTCAGGGTTATTGCTACATTAGGGGATGAAACGGGTTATCTTTTCGGCGATGTGTCAAATCCTGAACATTTAAAATTTATATTGGAGAAACAGAGGACTAAATGGCTTGTAATTAAAACTGAAGGGCTGCCAATTAACTGAAACGCATAATGTATTTCGCCTGAAACCAGAAATTACTTTCAACTTGGACTCTATTTTTTGGGTATAATACATTAAAGCCGAAGTGGCGGAACTGGCAGACGCGCTAGGTTCAGGGTCTAGTGGTCGAAAGGCCGTGCGGGTTCAAATCCCGCCTTCGGCACCAGAGAGAATTTTCTGTAAAAGAAAGAGCTCAAGTTCAAGGCATGTTGCAGTAATTTTTAATTAAGAAGAGGACTTACTATGAATAATTTTTCACATCTTGATAAACAAGGTAAGGCTAAGATGGTAGATATTACCGAGAAAAAACTAACTAAAAGGAAAGCCATTGCAAGAGGATCTGTTTATATGAAACCAGAGACTTTGAAATTAATAGAGGATAAAAGAATTCCAAAGGGTGATGTTTTTTGTGTGGCGAAGATTGCAGGCATAATGGCAGCAAAGAACACCGGCAACATTATACCGATGTGTCATCCTTTAAGTATTACTTCAGTGGATATAGATTTTAAGTCTGACACGGAAAAAAATAAGATCGAGATAGAGGCAACAGTGAAGATAGTTGGACAAACTGGTGTTGAAATGGAAGCGCTTACCGCTGTTTCGGTTGCAGCTTTAACTATTTATGATATGTGTAAGGCTGTCGATAAAGATATGGTTATTTCAGATATTATGCTGATAGAAAAAAGAGGTGGGAGAAGCGGCATTTATGTAAGAAAATAGACTTCTTATTAAAAAACATAAGGCATAAGGATATTTGGAATTTTAGTAGTTATATTTTAGCTTTTTCGAGGCCTTTTTTTGCTTTAATATTATTAGGATTTAATTTTAATGCCTTCTCAAATTGATCACGTGCCTTTTTCTTATTGCCCGACTTCAGATGAACAAGTCCTAAGTTAACATAATAATCTGCATTACCGGGGTCAATTTTTATTGCCTCAAGTAATGCTTTTTCAGCCTCTTCTAAACCACCAGGCGTTTTAGTTAAAGAAAGAGATAAATAATTCCAATATTTTGCGTTACTGGGTTGTAATCTGGTTGCTATCTTTAAACATTCTACAGATTCTCTGAAATTGCCTTTTTTGAATTCTTCGATACCTTTCTTAAATTGCCTTTCTGATGCCTCTGCATTTGATATGTCCGATACTTTTTCCTTTTCGTTTTTAGTAACCGCTACATGTTCTTTACTGGCAATCTCCATTTTCAATTTATTATAGGCATTTGTTATAGCATCAAATATTGCGGATAATTTATCTTTTAAAGAAGCATCCTCTGATAAAAAATATCTATCAGGATGAAATTCTTTCGAAAGCCTGTAGTAGTTTTTTATTAAATTTTCTTCCTCAGTGTTTTTATCAACTTCGAGTAACTCATGGGCTTCTAAGTTATCAAGGTTTGAATATATTTTTTCAACTTTTCTCCTGAAAACTTCTTCTTCCTCAGAAACAGGCTGTAATATGGTTTCAATGGAGAGGGTTTCAATTTCTTCAGTATGTTTTTCAACTGCTTCCTTTTCCTCTAACATGCCTATTGACCACAGAACATATAGGATTTTCATCGCCTCAAAAGAGCCTATCCAAGAGCTATTGATCAGGTCTTTAATCGTTTTTTTCCCATCAATCATTGTCAACATTTTCTTATCCTGTGGCGTAAGTTCAATATCCTGAAATAAAGTTGCAGGATTTGTACTTAATTTTAAGATAGTTTCTGTATCAGGCATCTCTTTTCGTATCCTCGTCCAGTTATCTATTCTCCTGACTCCTTCGTATATTAGATTGCCCATGCTCATCTTCAATGTTATAACTTCGTTTTGCGGTATTACATCCTCTATGAATTCGTATTCTGCTTCCTCAAGTTGAAAAAGGCTATATATTATTTCCCTTACCTGAAATTTCACACCCCAGAACAGATCTTTTGGCGTGATATAACCCAGCTCAACGAGTATGGCTCCCTGTCTTTTTCCGGTTTTCTTTAGAAGTTCTACGGATTTATCGTATTGTTCCATTGTGATTTTTCCAGCCTTAATAAGCATCTCTCCTAACCTGTCATCTTCATAGGTAGACGAGGCAAAAATAGCATCACCTTTAACCAAATAAACCTTTTTTGTAAAAATCGGGGTTTCTATCTTCAATGTGCCCGTTTTTCTTGTATGATTAAGATGGGCAAGTAATTTTGGTAGACTTATATCTTTAATATTTCCTTTTAGGGGTATTTCTGTCATTTATATCTTTTTACCACGAATTTATAAATTTCAACATCTTCATCAGGAAGAATATTTGCCTTCATTTTTGCTATACGTATTTGTTCATCTATTGTATCAACCCCTTCGATATCTGGAAGCAGAAGACCTCTCCTGTGACCCGAAACAACAATTATCCCGTATTTCTTTGGATCGAGTTCAGATATATCATTCACTTTTTCAGGTGCGGAAAGGACATCAACAGTGTATTCAAGCTCCTGAAGTTCATCTATTTCAACGGGCGGAAAGCGAGGATCTCTTGTGGCTGCAGAAATTGCATTTGATATCGTTTCTTTAGCTACAGATTCACTCGTCGGCATAAAAGTACCAATGCATCCTCTTAAATGTCCATGTTTTTTTAAGCAGACAAATACACCTGCTTTTTCAGATAAGTCAGGGGGTAGAACCTCAGGTGGATTAATCACTTTACCTTCTCTAACATAAGTCTCTACACTTTTCTTTGCAAGTTCCACAAGGGGATGCATCTATTTACCTCTTATGAGTGTGTAGTCAGCAATGGTGAATAAGGCCTCTTTCGCTTGTGAATTTGGAAAGACGTCAAGTTCAGCTTTTGCTTCAGATATAAAATTACGAGCTTTTAGGATAGATTTTTCGACAGAATCATATTTATCAAATAATTTTAGGATCTTTTTTAGTCCCCTGATATTGACTTTTTCACCAATTATTGTTCTGATTTCTTGTTTTTCGCTATCTGTTGCTGATTTTAGAAGATAAATCAAGGGTAAAGTAATTTTACCCTCTTTGAGGTCTTTCCCAAGGCGTTTACCAAGATTTTTTTCGTCTGCCATATAATCAAGTATATCATCTGCTATCTGAAAAGCAATGCCTGTTTTTAAACCAAAGCGAGTCAAAGCGTTTTCTTTTTCTTCTGGTAGCGAGCCAAGAATGGCTCCTATTTTGCATGCCGCGGATATTAAAGCAGCTGTTTTTGCTGAGATAATTTCGAGATATTCGTCTTCAGTTATGTCAGGATCGCCCGTTTTTGTCAATTGTAATATTTCACCTTCTGTCATTCTTGTTGTAGCCTCCGAGAGGGCTTCCATAATTTTTTGGTTTTTATAAGAAACGGCAAGTCTCAATGCATTCGAGTAAAGAAAATCGCCAACTAATATAACAATTTGATTTCCCCAAATGTAATGAGCAGGTTTTTTGCCTCTTCTAATCTCTGCTCTATCAATAACGTCATCATGTAAAAGTGAAGCTGTGTGTATGGACTCTATAATACCTGCCAGGGTTAATCGATCATTTCCTCCATAACCTGCAAGCTCGGCACTGAGCAAAAGAATGAGAGGCCTAAGGCGTTTTCCTCCACCTTCAAGAATGTAATGGCCAATCATGGGGATTGCAAAAACAGGACTCTTGAAGAGCTCTTGAAGTTTTTCCTCAACTAACTTCAGATCAGGTCCGTATAATTTAAATACTTCTTCGAGATGCATCCTTAATGGTAGGATAGCTATTGTTTTAAAGTCAAGTAGATGTTGTTACAGCAGGTATCACCTTCTCCATGATGAAATATTTTTAGGCTGGGGGAGGTCCTTGAGCAACTTTACGAAATCCTGGGGTAACCTCAGATACGAAAGGAGCGCCTCTGAAAGGGCGAATTTGCACTGTTTGAGACCCTGGCCAAGTTTGCAAATTAGAGCAAAAGAGCCTTGCCTTAGCCCATATTATTCATAAAAAATTGGCAGATGCAGTATTGAGCGGTTTTAAATTTTTTATTCGAAAGGATTTTTCTCGGAGGCTCGATGGATATCGAATGAAAATCGGCGTCTCCGGCATTAATTTTGCTAATATTTCGCATCAAGGCTATTTTATGAAATATTGATTAATTATTTTTAATCGATAAAATAAAAATATAAATTGAGCAATTGATAAAAATTTTCTATAAAATTAAAATTTTAAAATTAGTCAAGATGTTATGTTAATACTGTGAAAAAGTCTGTTTAATCCAAATAATGCATTATCTGGGTTAAGATGATATGAAATACAATTCACCAGCAAAACTTTTGATTATAATAATTTTATCTGTATTTGCTACTGAAGCATTTATAATGTTTTTGCTTTCTTTTTCCCCTCATCTTTCTACATGGCTAAGAGCCTTAATTGACGCTACCTTGCTTATTGTACTGCTGTCGCCAACTCTTTATTTTTTTGTGTTTAAACCTCTAATAACATACATTGCCGAACGAAAACAGGCAGAGAAAAAGACTGAAATAGCCTACTTGGAACTTAACCAGATATTCAACACAGCGGCTGATGGTATGCGAGTGATAGATAAAGACTTCAATATACTTCGAGTTAATGATACATTTTCGAGATTAGCAGGTATAGGCAGTGATGAAGCAGTAGGGAAAAAGTGCTATGAGGTGTTTCGGGGGCCAATGTGCTCTACACCTGATTGTCCATTGACTCGGATTCTCAGTGGTGAGAAATGGGTTGAATATGAAGTAGAAAAGGAAAGAATGGATGGATCTAAAATTCCCTGCATTGTGACCGGAACCCCTTTTCGGGGACCTGATGGCAAGCTGATTGGCATTGTTGAAGATTTTAGGGATATAACTTCACATAAACGAGCAGAGGAGGCTCTAAGAGATAGCGAGGAGAAATTCCGTAGTATAACGAGTTCGGCGCAAGATGGCATTATTATGATAGATAGCGAAGGAAATATTTCTTATTGGAATGAGGCAGCTGAAAGGATATTTGGTTATAGCAAAGAAGAGGCAATTGGCAAGGAGGCGCATATTCTTATTGGTCCGGATAGATTCCATGAAGTATATAGAATAGGATTCGAAAAGTTTAAGGAAACAGGAGATGGCCCGGTAATCGGTAAAACAATCGAAATATCTGCGATTAGAAAAGATGGCTCAGAGTTTCCAATAGAGCTTTCGGTTTCTTCGGTGAAGTTGAAGGGTGAATGGTATTCAATAGGGATTGTTAGAGATATTACAGAACGGAAACGAGCAGAAAAGGAGATTCAGTCATTAAAGCAACAGATGGAGTTTATATTGGGTGTAACGAAAACTGGTTTAGATATTATAGATTCAGAATTTAACGTAAGATATATTGACCCAGAGTGGAAAAAGGTATATGGTGAGCCTGCCGGGAAAAAGTGTTATGAGTACTTCATGGGACGCAGTGAAGTATGTCCGGGTTGCGGGATACCGAGGGCATTAGAGACGAAGTCCATTACTGTTACCGAAGAGGTTTTAGTTAAAGAAGGTAACAGACCCATACAGGTAACAACAATACCTTTTCAAAATGAAGACGGAGAGTGGTTAGTTGCTGAGGTTAATGTCGATATTAGTGAAAGGAAGAAGCTTGAAGAACAACTTCTTCAAGCCCAGAAGATGGAGGCGATAGGTCAGCTTGCAGGTGGTATTGCCCATGACTTCAATAATATTCTAACGGCAATAATAGGATATGGAAGTCTTTTGAATATGGAAATGGCAGAAGACAAATTATTGAGAAATTATGTTACACAGATATTGAACTCAGCTGAAAGAGCGTCGAGGCTAACTCAAGCCCTCCTTGCCTTTAGCAGAAAACAGATGATCAATCCCATGCCTGTAAATTTAAACGAAATTATTATGTCCTTAGAAAAACTTTTGACCAGAATTATTGGTGAGGATATAGAACTTTCGACATTGCTTGCTGATGATGATTTAACCGTGATGGCAGATAAAACACAAATAGAGCAGATATTAATGAATCTTGCTACAAATGCAAGGGATGCCATGCCCAATGGTGGACACTTAACAATCAAGACACAACTCACGCAAATTGATAATGAATACATAAAAACTCATGGATATGGAAAAGCTGGATTTTATGCACTTATATCAGTCGAGGATACAGGGTGTGGCATGGATCCGAAAACAAAGGAAAGGATATTCGAGCCTTTCTTCACGACCAAGGAGTTAGGAAAGGGGACAGGTCTTGGATTAGCGATGGTATATGGAATTGTAAAACAACATGAAGGTTATATCAATGTATACAGCGAACCTGGTAAGGGGACAATCTTCAAGATATATTTACCCTTGATTAATTCAAAGACAGCGAGGGAAAAGTCTGAAGATACATACATCCTGACAAAAGGAACAGAAACAATTCTTATAGCAGAGGACGATACGCAAGTAAGAGAATTAAAAAAACATGTACTTATAAATGCGGGGTACGAGGTTATTGAAGCAGAAGATGGTGAGAGAGCAATAAGCTCATTTTATGAAAGTAAAGATAGGATTCAACTTCTCATTCTTGATGTGGTAATGCCAAGAAAGAATGGAAAGGAGGTTTATGATGAGATCAAAAGTATGAAGCCCGATATAAAAGTGATTTTTACTAGTGGTTACAATGAAGAGGTAATTCATAAAAAGGGTATATTGGAAAAAGGATTTGATTTTATAACAAAACCTATTTTGCCACAAGAATTTTTAAAAAAGGTAAGAGAAGTGCTGGACAGATAGAGATAAGTTTTGGAGGAGGTCTTATGCCTGAATCTAAATATAGTATCCTCGATGGACTTTTTGATGGTGTTATTGTTATCGATTGTAACAGAAACATACTGTTTGCCAACAAACGTTATCTTGAGATATGTGAGGAAAGAATTGAAGAAATATAAGAAATTGTGAAATCCAAACTCGCACTTCTAATCCCCTTTTAGCCTATATTATTCATAAAAAATTTGGCGGATGCAGTATTTGAGCGGTTTTAAATTCTTTCGAAGAAAGAATTTTCCTCGGAGGCTTGATGGATATCGAGCCGAGAATGTGCGACAATACTGCATCTGCCAAATACCTGTAAATTTATGTATGAATAAAGTGGGTTAGGATGGCTCACTACGGAAGTCTTTTTAGCTCATGAAAAGTTTACATTTGACGAAATAATTAGAAACGTTCTCCGTACGTCTTCTATTTACGAATTTTAGATACCTGTATTATTTGGATTTAAGGTTTAAGGCGCTTTTTTTCGGTATCAAACTTTTCACTGGCAAGCCTTTTTATATCTTTAGGTCGAAATGCACCTTTTTCAGTAATTATTGCTGTAATATACTTATATGGTGTAACATCAAAGGCTATGTTTATTACATTCACTCCTTCCGGCGCAATCTGATATCTGCCAAATATATGTGTTACCTCTTCAGGGGGTCGTTCTTCAATAGGAATATATTCCCCCGAAGGTGTTTTAAAATCGATGCTACTTAATGGTGCCGCAACATAAAATGGGATTTTATGCACTTTACTTAACACTGCTACTGTATATGTGCCTATCTTATTTGCTACATCTCCATTTCGAGCTGTACGATCTGTACCTACGATTACAAGATCTATTTTACCTCTCTTCATAAGTGCGCCAACTGTATTATCGGTAATCAAAGTGACAGGAATGTTTGCCTGCATTAATTCCCATGCAGTAAGCCTCGCGCCTTGCAGTACGGGTCTTGTCTCGTCTGCAATAACCTGAATTTTCTTCCCTTGCTCTTTTGCAATGAGCATTGGAGCAGTTGCTGTTCCATATCCAGCGGTTGCAAGAGACCCTGCATTGCAATGAGTGAGAATGGTATCACCGTCTTTAATAAATTCTGCTCCCCATCTTCCAATAGCCTTATTTACCTCTATATCCTCTTTAAGTATCTTATTTGCTTCTTCTATTAGGAGTTTTTTTAATTTCTCTATCGATTCTTCCCTTCTCTGTATTAATAGACTTTTTATCCTATCTACAGCCCATTTTATATTCACCGCCGTTGGTCTTGTAGAAAGCATTTCGTTGAAAATAGGTTCAAGGTATTTCATAAATTCTTCAAAATAGGTAGCTTTGATATCTTGTGCTCCAAGTGCAATGCCCATTGCTGCGGCTATACCTATGGCAGGTGCTCCCCTTATCCAGAGTTTTCTTATCCCTTCAGCGACTTTTTTGTAATCCGTACATTCAATAAAAGAAACCTCCAGAGGTAGTTTTGACTGATCGAGCATTACTACTTTTCCATCAATCCATTCTATCGTTTTAACCATATCATACCTTCATTTGGAAAAACATCGTTGCTACAATGAATATAGTGAGAACTATAAGTGTTATTACTGTTCCCCATGAAATATAGTTATACCCTCTTGAATTTACATAATCTCCCATTATGTTTTTATTGTTTACGAGTGATATGGCATAAATCAAAACTATAGGTAAAAGAATTCCATTTAAAAAAGATGCCAGAATCATAAGAAAAACAAGGGGAGCATTTGGTATAAGAACCAAAAGGGCAGGGATAATTATTAATGAGGTGTATATCCACATGAACTGTGGTGCCTCTTTAAAGGTTTTATTTATGCCCCTTTCCCAGCCCATCGCTTCACATACACAATATGCGGCTGAAAGAGGCACGATTATTGCTCCAAGTAGTGATCCATTTGCGAGGCAAATGGCAAATAGGAGAAAAGCATAATCACCCGCAAGGGGTTTAAGTGCTAAAGCCGCCTCTGAAGCATCTTGTATCTTTATATCATGTGCGAAAAGGGTAACTGCACATGTAACCATTATGAAGAAAGCGATGATGTCCGTTACAGAGCAACCTATTACTACATCGAGCCGCGATAACTTGTAATCTTCTTTTCTTATACCTTTGTCTGCTATCGAACCCTGTAAATAGAACTGCATCCAAGGAGTAATTGTTGTTCCTATAATGGCTATACTTAGAAAAATATATTCAGAGTCTAATTTTATTTGTGGGACAAAAAAACCTTTAAAGACCTCGCCCCAATCAGGGCTTGCCATAAGCCCCGAAATAACATATCCGAAGTACAGGAGGCATGCAACGAGAAGTATTTTTTCTACTGTTCTGTATCCACCTTTTGTAACAAGAATCCATATAGCTACAGCGCCTATTGGAACCATTATATATTTGCTCAGACCAAGGATTTCCATACTTGCTGCCCATCCCGAAAAATTACCAACTGTTGTACCAAAATTTGCAATGATGAGAACCACCATGACAAAGAATGTTGACCTTACCCCAAAATTTTCCCTTATAAGGTCTGAAAGACCTTTTCCAGTTATAACACCCATTCTTCCTATCATTTCTTGTATTACTATAAGGGCGATTGTAGTTGGAATAAGAACCCACAAAAGGGAATAACCAAAATGAGCTCCTGATACAGAGTATGTTGTAATACCTGTTGCGTCATTATCAACATTTGCGGTTATTATTCCAGGTCCCATAACTGCAAGAAAAAGGCTTATTTTTTTCCAAAACCTCACACCTTTCTCCTTTTACGCTTCGCCGCAGGCGGCAGAATTCTATCTAAAATATCATCAATGGTAACAATACCGAGCATAATTCCTTCATTATCAACAACAGGAAGCGCTACAATGTTATATTTTGATATGATCTCAGCAACTTCATCTTCATCAGTATCGGGTGCCACTGTTTTTATTCTAGTTTCCATAATATCCGAGAGTTTCGAATCAAGACTCGAGAGGAGTAAATCTCTGAGTGACATGACACCAATAAGTCTTTCATTTTCATCAGTTACATAAATGTAATAGACGGCCTCGATCTCTTCCGCATCTTTTTTAAATCTATCAATCGCTTCCCTCACAGTAATTTCTGGAGGATATGCTATAAACTCATTTGTCATTAATCCACCTGCTGTATCCTCTTCATGACTTAAGAGTTCCTGTATGTCCTCAGCTTCTTCTTTCTCTATATGTTCGAGTATCTCTTTTGCTTTATCTACTGGAAGGTCACTCAAAACATCTGCGGCTTCGTCAGGTGGCATTTCTTCTATTATATCTGCTGCTTTTTCTGCATCCATTCCTGTGATTATTGCTGCCTGTACGTCAGGTTGAAGTTCCGAGAGGGCTTCTGCTGCGGTTTCTATGTCAAGGTCTTTGAAAAACGTTGCACCTTCTTTATGAGAAACTTGGCTTATTATATCTGCAATATCAGCGGGGTGTAATTCTGAGACCATCTGTCTTGGCACTGTAAGTGATATTTTTGTCAGCTTTGGTTCAAGAGGTTGCAAGTAGTTCCAGCTTATAAGATTATAAGGAAGATGTTTTTTAAATATTTTTAGTAAATCCTCTCCTCCTCGCTCTATACCGAGTCTTCTTAAAATGCCTCTCATTCCCACATCAACCGCTATGAGAACTGCTTCTGATTTAAATCCTTCAAGCTTTACATCGTTAACCCTTACGACTTTAACACCGTTAACATCTACAATTTGTTTATCAAGTATGTCTCTAACTATTAGAAGATCTTTTTCGCTTATCTCATAAGGCTTTAAGTCTTTTGCATAGATTTTTGCAGATATTATCTTTTTATTAAATATGTTTAAATCTGACCATTGAATATTAAATAGCCTTTTTTTCTTCTCAATAATGATTGCAGATATTTTGGGAAGCGGATCACCTTTCACAACTATAAGATCTTTTACCTTCCCAAGTTCTTCGCCCTTTGGGTCGAGTATAGGTTTCTTTAATATTTCACTGACAAAAAGTTCGCCAAAAAAAGGCATATAATCACTCCCACAGGAAAAACGTATTATCAATATACTTAATTATGATATTACGCAAACTTTATATTTGAAAGATTGCCCAGAGGATCTCCCCTGAGAGATCAATGGTATTCGAGTACCTGATATTTTTATAGTAAAGTATAGCTGATAATTTTTTATTATGGCAATAATGATATTATATATAGTTAAATTTGGTTTCTGGAGGTTCTTTTGGAGAAGCTGTTAATTCGTGGAGGAAAGAGACTTAAAGGAGAAGTGGTCATTGGAGGCGCAAAAAATGCGGCATTGCCTATTATGGCTGCAACCTTACTTGCGAGGGGTAATCATACTATTAATAAGGTTCCGAATCTAAAGGATGTTATGACAATGGGTCAGTTAATTGCTAATTTAGGTGCTGGTTTTCATTATGAAGACGAAAAAGTATTTATAAATACAGAGACTATTAATAGATTCGAAGCCCCATATGATCTTGTTAGAACCATGCGTGCATCTATTCTGATATTAGGGCCTTTAGTTTCGAGATTCGGAAGGGCTAAAGTATCGCTGCCAGGAGGTTGTGCTATCGGTGCAAGACCCATAAATTTACACTTAAGTGGTCTTCAAAAAATGGGTGCTAAAATTGAGCTTCATTCAGGATACATCGTCTCAAAAGCGGAGAGGCTTAAAGGTGCCTGTATCTATTTTGATGTACCAACAGTTACAGGTACAGAAAATTTAATGATGGCTGCTTCTTTAGCAGAGGGAAAGACGATTTTAGAAAATGCAGCAAGGGAGCCTGAAGTTGTTGATCTGGCAAACGCCCTCATATCGATGGGAGCAAAGATAACGGGTGCTGGGGAGAGTATTATTGAAATAGAAGGAGTTGATGATTTAAACCCTCTACAATATTCAATAATCCCGGATAGGATAGAAGCAGGGACATTCATGACCATCGCGGGAATTACGAATAGCGAAATTACAATTAAAAATTGTAGATTAGACCATCTTGATGCATTGATATTAAAACTAAAAGAGGTAGGTCTTGAATTTCGTATTTTATCAGATGGTATCCGTGTAGCGGGGGTATATAGACCTAAATCCGCTGATATAAAAACAATGCCTTATCCCGGATTCCCGACTGATATGCAAGCACAATTTATGGCATTAATGTGCTTGGCTGAAGGGACCAGTATCATAAAAGAGACTATATTTGAAAATAGATTTATGCATGTTGCTGAACTCAGGAGGATGGGTGCTGATATATCAGTCGAAGGGAATATTGCTACGGTTAAAGGTGTTCCACGTCTTCAAGGAGCTCCTCTTATGGCTACAGATTTAAGGGCGAGCGCTTCTCTCGTCGTCGCTGCCCTTGCAGCCAAAGGCGAAACCACTATACATCGAATATATCATCTGGATAGAGGATACGAAAAGATGGAAGAGAAACTTCAAAATATAGGTGCAGATGTAAGAAGGGTGAAAGAATAAGTAATTTAAAAAAGCATTATATAAAATAAGTTACGATTGGAGCCTTAAGTATTTATAAGCGGTTTGTGTGTGTATTTATTTAGGATTTAGATATTAGAACTCTGGATTTATCTTATATAAGCTTCTGTTACATATCGCCTCATCATGCGGTGACTATTAAAATAATATGCATTCTTACCTATAGCATTTTGCATCATCCTTATCCAGGAGTGCCTGTCATTGTAATAAAGAGGGATAATTATTTTTTCCAGTTTGTTGTATAAGTCTTCAGCATCTGACGTATCCATGTTGTCAACGAGTAGTGATTCAGACGGGGGTGGACCAATAGACCATCCTGTAACCCCCTCTATATGACCTTCTATCCACCATCCATCGAGAACACTGAAGTTCAAAACCCCATTATGAGCAGCCTTCATCCCACTGGTACCAGAAGCTTCTCGAGGTCTTAAAGGGGTATTGAGCCATAAATCAACTCCTGATACCATTTTGAGTGCTATGTCCATATCATAATTAGTTAAATAAGCCATTTTTATCTTATCTTTTAATCTCTTCTTAACAGCAAAAAATTTCTCTATTAATCTTTTGCCTGGCTCGTCCTTAGGATGAGCCTTTCCCGCATATATGATCTGTATTTTACCTGCTCCAATCTTTTCAAGTTTTTCGAGGTCAGTAAAGATCAGATCAGCTCGTTTATAAGCAGTTGCTCTTCTGGCAAATCCTATAGTAAGGGTATCAGGGTCCATTTCTACTCCGGTGCTATCTTTAACATATTTCAAGAGTAATTTTTTTGCTTCCATATGTGTTGACCATATTTCTTCTTCTGGTATACGATCAACCCTGACGAATAATTCAGGTTCATTAGCCCATCCAGGAAGATATTTATCATAAAGTTTTTTAAAACTATCGCATGTCCACGTAAATGAATGAACACCGTTTGTTATCGCACTGATCTCGTATCCTGGGAACATATTTCTGGAGACCTCGCTGTGTTTTTTTGCGACACCATTAATAAATTCACTAAGGTTAAGACCAAGGCGTGTCATGTTAAGGTTATCTTTACCACCGAGTTCTTTCAAAAGATTCAATGGTATTGGCTCGCCCAGAATTTTTTGGACAATATCATAGGGAAATTTGTCGTGACCCGCCTCGACAGGTGTATGGGTAGTAAAAACACAATGGTCTTTTACCCTTTCTATATCCCAAACTAACCTTTCATCCCATACATCCTCAATCGGTTTTTTAAATTTATTTAGCAACTCGATTGTAAGAAGGCTTGAATGGCCTTCGTTCATATGGTACTTTTTTATCTCAAAACCAAGCTCGTGTAACATCCTTACTCCACCTATGCCGAGAACTATTTCTTGTTTTAACCTATAGGCTAAGTCACCTCCATAAAGATAATGGGTGATCTCTCTATCCTCAGCGATATTATCATCTACATCTGTATCAAGAAAAAAGATGGGAACATAACCACTTGTGAGGCTTTTTACATTATATTGCCATGCCTGCACTACCACTTCACGACCTTCAATTTGAACAGTAATCTTTGTTGGAAGAAGTTTCATATATCGAGATGGTTCCCACGCAACTGGAAACTCTTTTTGTTTGCCATTTTCGTCAATTTCCTGTCTGAAATAACCCTTTTTACTGATGATCGTTACAGCTACCATAGGAAGTTTAAGATCAGCAGCTGTTCTGATTGTATCGCCTGCGAGAACACCAAGACCACCACTATATGTGGGAATTTCGTTGCGGATGCCTATCTCCATTGAAAAATAAGCAATCTTAGGGTCTTTTATGAGCTCAATCGGACAGAAGCTTTTCATAAGTAAATATTCTAATTATTTTTATACAGGATTAACAACTATAAAATTTGTGAGGTGTAAACATCACTTTTTCTGTGAAGAAATATATAACGAAATTGTTTGTGCTTACAGTTGTTACATTGGACAAATGATTTTTCCAAGTTTATCCGTTAGTTTAATATTCTCAGAATAGTCAACAGGACAATCAATGATCGATGGTACTTTTTGTATCAGAGCATCTTTTATAGCTGGATAAAGTTCATCTTCTGATGTTATTTTATAACCCTTTGCTCCAAATGCCTCAGCAAGCTTTACAAAATCAGGAGAATTGAATTTTACAAAAAAATCACTGCCATATTTCAGTCTTTCTTTCCATTCTATGAGACCATATCCGCCGTCATTGAAAATTATGCATACAAAATTGAGGCCAAGTCTTACAGCAGTATTGATTTCACACATAGACATAAGGAACCCACCATCTCCAATTATTGCTATGACATTTTTGTTCGGATATAAAAGTTTTGCTGATATTGCAGCAGGTATCCCAAATCCCATCGAAGCAAACCCATTGGAGATAATTACAGTATTTCCCTCATATGCAGGATAAAACCTTGCTATCCAAATTTTATGCGCTCCAACATCGCTAATCAGGATATCATTTCTATTTAATATTCGTCTTATTTCTTTTATTATCCTTAAGGGTTTCAGAGGAAAACCCTTTGATGAAAGATGAAGTGCATGTTCAGCAAAGAGCTTAAGTTTGTAGTAATAAGAAGCATCTTTAGAAAAATTTATCTTGTCTGCAAGCAAAGATAATGTGTTTTTAATATCTCCAACAAGCTCAAACGCTGAATAATGTGAATTTGCTTCAGCAGGTGTAAAATTGATATGAATTATATTTTTTTTGCCATCAGGATTCCAATATTTTGGATCAAATTCTACTGGATCGTAACCTATGGCTATAATTAGATCAGCTTTATTAAGACCACATGAGATGTAGTCATTAGATTGTAATCCAATGATAGAAATAAAACATTCATCATCTGCGGGTAATGCCCCCATTCCCATAAAAGTCGTAGTAGTACCTATCTTAGTTTTTGATATAAATCTTCTCAGTTCTGCTGTAGCTCTACCTCTATTTACACCTCCACCTACAATGATAATAGGAAAGCGGGACTCCCTTATCATTGATGAAGCCTGCAAGAGCATATCTTCGGCTGGTTCAGGATATCGAATTTTTTCGGGGGAAAGAGGATTTACCTTTGTTTCCATCGAGGCAATATCTTCTGGGAATTCAATGAATGATGGTCCTGGTTTTTCGATCGAAGAAAGTTTGAATGCCTTTCTTACCACTTCAGGGATGCTATCAGGAGTTTCTATCCTCACACTCCATTTTGTAATGGGTTTAAAGGTTGAAAGGATATCTATGTATTGGTGTGATTCTTTATGAATTTTGGAAAGTTCTATCTGTCCTGAAATAGCTATCATAGGTGAATAATCAAGAAAGGCATCTGCAACACCAGTTATAAGATTTGTAGCACCCGGTCCTAATGTCGAAATACACACACCGGGTCTTCCAGAAAGTCTCCCGTAAGTATTAGCCATGAACGCAGCTCCTCGTTCGTCGTGTGTGAGTATAAATTCAATACTGGAAGTTGTTAATGCTTTTAGGATCTCTATATTTTCTTCACCCGGTATGCCGAAAATGTACTTAACATTCTCTGCCTCAAGGCATTTTATAAAAATTTCAGATGATTTCATTTCAATTCGTTAAAATCCAGAATATATAGAAATTCTTTTGAGTCTTTCGGACGATCTTTTGAATTTGCACGAGCCTTAAAAATGAGATATTTTATGCCATACTGTTTTGCGGTTTTTAGAATACTCTCTGTATCATCAATAAAAAGGGTTCTATCTTTATTAAATCCCAATCTCTTTTCAGCCTCTTTCCAGAATTCGATGCTTTCCTTGGGGAAGCCTATGTCAAAAGAGGAAAGAACCTTATCAAAATATATGCCAAGTTGAGTCTTTTTTAACTTAAGATCTATTGATTTATAATGAGCATTTGTAACGAGAAATATCTGTTTATTTTCAGCCTTTAACATTTTTAAAAAGTCTTCTACATGTGGATGAACTTCTATGAGATGTTTTATTTGTTCCTTCAAAGCTAAGATATCCAGCTTAAGTTCTTTTGCCCAAAAATCCAGGTCTGTCCAATTTAAGGTTCCTTCATGCATCTTATATCTTTTCATTAAGTCTTTCTTTGCCATACCAAAGGTAATATTATATTTTTCTGCATACTTTTGAGGTACAAGATGTTCCCAGAAATAGTCATCAAAATATTTATCGAGAAGTGTCCCATCCATGTCAAGTAGAACATAATCTATATTTTTAAAATTTATTAACTGAGAAGTTATCATATGGAAATTGCTATTTTATTTAATCTAAACAATGCAGACATTGCTCAAAAGAAAAACTCACACTAAAAAGGAAGGAATTTAGGCAATTTAAATCCCTTTTTGCCTTTGAACATCTTTAACATCTTTCTCATTTCAATGTATTGTTTTATTACCCGATTAACATCGGTAACTGTTGTTCCGCTTCCCATAGCGATCCTTCTGCGCCTACTGCCATTGATAATTGTATAATCCTTTCGTTCTTTTTTCGTCATTGAGTTTATAATTGCCTCTACTTTAATTAATTCTTTTTCATCGATATTCAGATTTTTTATTTTGTTGAAGCCTGGGATCATACTGAGTATATTTTCTAAAGGTCCCATATTCCTCATTTTTACAAGCTGTTCTTTTAAATCATCAAATGTAAATCTTTCATCTATAATTGCTTTTTGTAGCTTTTCAGCCTCTTTTTGATCAAATGATTTTTGTGCTTTTTCTATCAAACTCAGAACGTCACCCATACCGAGTATTCTTGAGGCTATCCTCTCGGGATAGAAAGGCTCTAGCATATCCAACTTTTCTCCAACCCCAATAAATTTTATGGGTTTGCCTGTTACATAAGCTATTGAAAGCGCAGCACCACCTCTTGCATCGCCATCCATTTTTGTAAGAATTATACCGTCAATACCTATTTGTTCCTCAAAATTTTTAGCTATATTTACAGCATCCTGCCCTGTCATGGCATCAGCAACGAGTAAAATTTCTTTTGGAGTTATACTTTCTTTTATTTTTTTAAGTTCTGTCATTAAAGTTTCATCGATGTGTAGGCGACCAGCTGTATCAAGAATCAAAATGTCGCGTGCTTCAATTTTTGATTTTTTGACGGATTCTATGCATAAGTGTACAGGGTCTTTTATATCTTTTGAATAAAATACAGGCACATCGATTTGTGATCCGAGGGTAATAAGTTGGTCGATAGCTGCTGGCCTTTGAAGGTCAGCAGCCACAAGCATCGGTCTCCTCCCATCCTTTTTGAATATTCTCGCTAACTTTGCTGCAGTTGTAGTTTTTCCAGATCCATGTAATCCGACCATCATTATTATAGTTGGTGGATTTGGGGAAAGTTGAATCTTAATATTCCTTTTCCCAAGAAGTTCACAAAGTTCATCGTTAACTATTTTTATGACTTGTTGACCAGGGGTAAGGCTTTCCAGAACTTCTTTACCGATAGCTTTCTCTTTAACCTTTTGTATAAAGTCTTTTACAACTTTAAAATGGACATCGGCCTCTAAGAGAGCGAGCTTAATTTCCTTCAAGGCAATTTCAACATCCTCTTCTCTTAAAAGTCCTTTGCCTTTTAATCTTTTAAATATAGATTCTAATTTTTCAGTAAGTGACTCAAACATCTTTTAAGCTTTTTAGGAAGAGATTAAGAATATTTATGTCTTAAGAAATGATTCAATTTTTGCCTTGAGCTGTTGTTTTGGTACAACGCCTACTATTTGCTCAAGTTTAACCCCGTCTTTGAAAAACATTATTGTAGGTATTCCCATTATTTTGTATCTTGTAGCGATCTCTGCGTTTTCGTCTGTATTCAGTTTCATAACCTTTATCTTCCCACTATATTCCTTCGCAAGTTCCTCTACAGTTGGAGAAATCATCCGGCAGGGACCGCACCATGCAGCCCAAAAATCAATCATAACAAGACCTTTAGCATTTATTACCTCATCATCCCACGTGGAAGTGGTTACCTCAATAACGCTTTCTGACATAAATTCCTCCTCTTATAGCCTTTTTCAATTATGAATTTAATTAATTATATTTTTCAATGTTAAGCTTTGTCAATGTTTCTTGATGCTATATTTTAGTTTATCTTTCTAAATATTTGACACCTTTTATTTCTTTCTGCTATTTTTTAGGAATGAAAAAGGGACTATTTCTAATTTTTTTATTATTGATTTTATGTCGAAATTCTTATTCTTTCGAAATAAAAGGTCTTCAACCAGTTGATCCTTACAGTGTTTTTTCTACGTTTAGTGCTGAGAGTATACCGAAGGGTAAGATTTCTTTTTCAACTTCAGCTGAAATATCTGTTGATCCGGATTTTTATAGATTTATTTTTAAGACCGCATATGGGATTACTAATAATGTTGAGCTAAACATAACCATTCCATATGTTTTTGGAGCGGATTATTTAGACGGATTTGAAGACTTTGCTATTGGTTATAAGCATAGATTTTTTGAAGAAGGAAAATATGGACCTTCATTGGCTTATGTATTAAGTGCCTCTTTACCCTCAGGACGCGATGAATTAAGTACTGATGGTAGATATGGGCTCGGCTTTCTTGTTAGTAAAAGAGTGGGCCCTCTTAACGGTCATTTAAATTTGTTCTATAACGAACCGGGAAAGAATGATTTGGAAAAAGAGATATCTTTTTTGGCTGGATTTGACTTTTCTGCTACACACAATTTTAAAATCCTTGCGGAATTAATTGTAAAAAAGGGCCATAATTCGCGAAAAATTGATTTGGTTGAGGGAAGATTAGGTTACAGAATAAAAACTACAGATTTTATTTATACTACTTTTGGTGCAGGTTTTGATTTTAAAAATAGAACTCCAGAGACAAGGGTGATTTTTACAGTGACTTTTCTAACACCAGTCGAAAAAAAGAAGATCGAGCGTATTATTGAGGAGGAATAGAGGGGTTAATGTTTGATATAGGCATGCCTGAATTAATAGTTATTTTTATTATTGCTCTGCTTGTTTTTGGTCCAAAAAAACTTCCTGAATTGGGCAGGACTATTGGAAAGGGATTGGGTGAACTAAAAAAGGCTTTACAGGATGTAAAAGAACAGGTAGAGACCGAATTTGAAGAGGCTACATCTGACATTCGTGAAACAGTAAAGGATACAAAAAGGCAGTTAGAACTTGATGTTAAACAGGCGGAAAAGACCATTGACCGTACCTTAAAGGATGTCCAGAAAGAAGTTGATTCTGAAACAGAGGAGTTGAGTAAGACATTAGCGGATGATCAAAAAAAAGTTAAAGATGATAAAAAACAGTAGAAAAACATTCCCTCAAAGACAATCCTCTTTAACATTCAAATACTCATATATGTATTAAATATTTAGCGGAGGATATCGTGTCAGATCCTAAGACCATGTCTTTTTTAGAACATCTCGGAGAATTAAGGAAAAAGATTGTTATCTCATTAATTGCTTTGTTTATAGGTTTTTTTATTTCATTCCATTATTCAGAATATATATTCGAAATTCTCATGTTCCCTCTGAGATACCATCTATCTATTTCAGTAAAGAGTATGAATATCCATTTTGTATATCAGGACATACTTCACAATACAAAGCTAATATTTCTTTCACCAGCTGAAGGTTTTTGGATAAATATGAAAGTTGCTCTTGTTGCTGCAATAATAATAACTTTGCCTATCCTATTCCAGCAATTATGGAGTTTTGTTTCGCCAGGACTCCACAAACATGAAAAAAAGTATGTGCTTCCCTTCGTGATCATTGCTACAGGTCTTTTTTTAATGGGTGCAGCTTTTTGTTTTTTAGTTGTATTACCATTTGCACTTCGTTTCCTTCTTACATATAAAATTGGTGACTATATGATGCCGATGCTTTCCGTTGGACGTTATGCCGATTTCTGTTTGAAATTTATACTCGCATTTGGTCTTGTTTTTGAGTTGCCTATTATAATATTATTCTTCACTCGGATGGGCTTTGTAACTCCAGCAACCCTGTCAAAACATAGAAAGTATGCGATTTTACTTGCATTCGTAGCAGCAGCAATTCTTACTCCCACGCCAGATATCTTTAATCAAACCCTAATGGCAGTGCCAATGATTATTTTATACGAAGTGGGAATTATAGTATCTAAAATCTTTGTTAAAAGAGGGATTACATAATGCCAACTATTCGTGGGAAAAGCCTAAAAGCGACTGCCTATGATATTGCCGAAGGCTATGTGGTTGTGAATCCTCTTTTTTTAAAACCTCTGGACAGTGAAACTCTAAAAGGACTTTATCATGAGATAATGAAGGTTCAAGTCGAGATAAGATCAGAAAAGTTTCCCCAAGGAGATCCTCAAGCAATAAGATGGCGTAATACAAGATTACAGAGGCTTAATTCTTCCGCAATGATAATTAAGAATTTTGCTCGCGAGAGAAGAATAATCTTGGTTTGATATTTGACTATGTTTTACTACTGTGGTAATTTTACTATTTATGATTGTATTCTTAGACAGGATTGAATTTAATCTTAAATAATGGAACAGGCTGAAGAAATTAAAGAAGCAAAAGATATCCTTCAAAGTCTTTTAAAGGCAAAAAAAGCTTTCAGAATGTATCCTCAAAATAATCCTGTTTACATTAAAACATTAGATGATACATATAGCAGGTTTAAAGAATTTTTTACATATAAGGATAGTTTGTCTTTTAAAATCAAGCAGAATAGCATTCTTTACGATTCAGAAGAGATATATTTTAATCCTGAAAAAGAGGATAATTTCGCACTTTTTTTCTTTAAGGATGGATTGAGAGAACTGACATTTAAAAATGGTCTGGAAAGAGAAGAGCTCGAGGAATTCTTAAAGATTATTGCTTTAGATTTTGATAGGGAAGTAATAGATGATGACGTTGTAACATTGATGTGGGAAAAAGATTTTAAGAATATTCAATATGTTGTGGATGAAGCATTTTTGGTAGATATTGAAGAAGAAGATTACTCTATCATTGCTGAAAAAAAAGTTAAAGAAAAGGGTACACAGATTGATGATCTCATGAAGGCTTATATGGAGGGATTCAAGGAGGAAGAAGTAAGAAGCATTTCAATTGTCCCTTTAACAGAAAAAGATTTGCAGTTTCTGGTGAAGGAATTAGAGAAAGATTCTTCTGATAAAACAGAAAAATTAGCTACGATTTTATTTGAACTTATTTATCAGGCAGAAAATAAAAATGAGATAGAAGATATATTTGTGTTCCTTAAGGATGTAATTAGCTTTTCAATGAAACATGGGGATTTTTTGACAACATTAAATATATTAAAGAAAGTCAAGGAAATAATGAATGACCCCTTAATAAGCGAAGACGGGAAAAAATATTTGAATATGATTTTTCAATATATGGGCACAGAGGAAATACTCAGTTGTTTAGCAGAGATTTTGGAAGGCGGCATCGAGATAGAATTGAAGACTTTTGAAGAGTTTGTGGGTTTTCTCGACAGAAATGCTATCCCGCCACTTATAAAACTTCTTGGTGAATTAAAAACTATACGTGCAAGGAAGAGCATAATAGAGGCACTTATTATTCTTGGGAAAAGAGATATAACAGCGGTTTCTAAAGGATTGGAGGACAATAGGTGGTTTGTAGTGAGAAATATAATATATGTATTAAGGAAGATAGCAGATAAGCGCGCAATAGAGTATCTCTTAAAGAATGTAAGGCACAGTGACATAAGAGTAAGAAAAGAGGTGATTAAGGCACTGGGGGAGTTAGGTGGACATTCTGTAATACAAACTTTGAGGGAGGCCCTCGATGATGCAGATATGCATGTTAGAATATCTGCCGCGAAAGCTTTAGGCAACGTTGGTTCAGAGGTTGCCAAAAAGATAATGATTGAAGAGGTATCTAATAAAAAGTTTAAAGAGAAGAATTTTGAAGAAAAGAGGGAATTTTTTGAAGTACTCTCAAGATGGAAGGATTCAGAAGTCTTTGATTTTTTGATAAGGGTCTTAAAAAAGAAGACATTTTTTGGCAGAGTTAAGAATTATGAGAATAGGGCATGTGCAGCTTTCGGATTAGGGCTTCTCGGTAATAAAGAAGCCCTTCCTATTTTACACAAGTATAAAGACTCAAAGAATAAACTTCTTAAAGAATTTTCTAATGTTGCAATTAGAAGGCTTGAGCATGGACATTAACGAAGATAAAGAAATTCGAAAAAGTTCACAGGATATTATCAATCAATTGTCTGTAATTCTCAGAACTGCTCAGATACATGACCCTTCCAATATTGCTGTAACCATTGCGATAGAAAAGTTTTTAGTGCTTCTTAATCCATTGATAAAATCAGAAGAGAAGGTAAAAATAGATCTTATTGGCGAATTTTTTTATATAAATGATGTCAGAGTCCGTTATGCGCTCGAATATCTTCTTAACTTTGACTTTATTATAAGAGAATTCAGAAAAAGAGAGTTGGGAACTATAATTTTTAAAGGTCTTGTTGATTATAAAGAGATGCAAATATTCCTTAAGGCATTTATATCAGCAGGTTTTTCAGATGAACCCTATGAAACGATTTTAGATGGGATATCGGAGGCAAAGAATATAGAAATAGACAGATTGAAGAAGATTAAAGAAGGAAGCGAAATTGATACAAGAAGAATAATTAAAAAGATATATTTCAATGCAGTGTCATATTCTAAAGGAGTAATGAGAAAGATAAAGGCAGGAGAAAAAGTTAACATTAAGAAGGCCAAAAGGATTGTTGAGACAATGGTAGATTATATACTTGAAGAGGAAAAACTTCTCCTCGGTATGACTGCAATTAAGGAGTACGATGAATATACCTATTACCACTCAGTAAATGTTAGTATTCTATCAATAGCATTAGGTCAGAGATTGGGATTAAGTAAAAAGATGCTTACAGAGTTAGGACTCGTTGCACTTTTCCACGATATCGGTAAGATAGAAATTCCCAGTGAAGTTCTTAATAAAGCTACTAATTTTACAGAAGATGAATGGAAGTTAATAAAAAAACATCCTGTATGGGGTTTAAAGGCTATATTGAAATTAAAAGGTTTAGATTCATCTGCTATTAGAGCCTCAATTGTTGCTTTTGAACATCATCTTAACTATGACCTTTCGGGATACCCAAAGATTAGAAAATATACTGAGTTAGATTTTTTTTCAAGGATTGTTAGCCTCGCAGATCAATATGATGCCATGACTTCCTCGAGAGTCTATTCGAGGATTCCGCTTGCTCCTGATAAAGCACTCAGCATTATGATGGAAAGAGCAGGTACGCAACTTGATCCATTGTTGTTTAAATTTTTCATCAATATGGTAGGTGTTTTTCCTATTGGTACGCTTGTAATGCTTGATACGAAGGAACTTGGTTTGGTTTATGAAAGTAATGTATTATTCGCTGAAAGACCGCGTATTCTCATTATAATTGATAAAAATGGACAAAGGGTTCAAGGGCCAATTGTTGATCTGACAGAAAAAGATGCTAATGGTAATTATTATAGAACTATTATAAAGACCCTTGACCCTAATAAATATAAAATAAATCTCGCCGAATATCTTCTTTAATCTCTCTATAAATTTTAAACTGCTAACCCATATTATTCATAAAAAATTATGCAGATGCAGTATTTGAGCGGGTTTAAATTCTTTCGGAGAAAGAATTTTCGTTGGGGCTTAATAGATATCGAGCCTAGAAAGGGTTCTCCGAAAAAGTCGAAGACTTTTTCGGAGATCAGTTGAGCGATAATACTGCTTCTTCTAAGTATCTATAAACTTATGAATAATATGGGCGTGTAGTGTTTTTAAAATTACCTCGAATAATGCATTTTAGGGTTAAATAAATAGAGTAGCTCAGAATATTTTTAAGAAATTATTAATTATACTTGCGATTTTATAATAATGTTATTATTATTTATATCAAAGCTGTCTTAACATATTGAATAAACAGGAGAATTTAAAGGATGATTATAGGTAAACCCCTCTTTAACACCCGTCAGATCCAGAACAGGGTCAAAGAACTCGCTGATATGATCTCAAAAGATTATGTTGGAAAAGACCTTTTAGTAATCGGAATTCTCAAAGGTGCCTTTATGTTTTTTTCTGATGTTGTAAGATTAATCAGGGTTCCTTTAACGATTGATTTTATTATAGCTTCAAGCTATACAAAAACAGAATCATCAGGTGAAGTAAAAATATATTATGATATTAGAGAAAAGGTTTCTGATAGAGACGTTATCCTGATAGATGATATTATAGATACGGGCATTACACTTAATGAAATACGTGAAAGGATACTCGCAAGATATCCTAAAAGTTTAAAAATATGCGTTTTGCTAAATAAAAAAGAAAGAAGAATGGTGGATGTCCCATTAGATTATGTTGGATTCGAAATACCTAATGAATACGTTGTTGGTTATGGTCTTGATTATGAGAATCAATTCAGAAATCTGCCTTATATTTCGGTGTTTAAAAAGAAAACATAAATGTAGAGATGTTTGAATTGATGATTGAGACATATTTTTCAGCAGCACATCAGCTCAGGGGTTATAAAGGGGCTTGTGAGAAACTTCATGGTCATAATTGGAAGGTTCAGGTTTATGTTCTTGCTGATAGACTAAATGATGTGGATATAGCGATAGATTTTCATGAACTTAAATCTCTTACCAATGAAGTTATATCACAGATTGATCATTGTTTTTTAAATGACATTTTTCCATTTACAGAAAAAAATCCTTCTTCTGAGAACATTGCAAAATGGATATATGACTCACTCAAGAAAAAAATAAATGCCCGAAATGTTAACCTTTCTGCTGTTACCGTATGGGAGTCCGAAACCGCTTCAGCAACCTATTTTGAGGAATAAAAAATGAATATGATAACGAAAGAGGAGGATTCTTGTCATGGCAATAAGAATTGCCATAGGATGTCATAATTATCTGCTCGGAGAAGGCTTAAAAAAATTGTTTAATAATGAAAAGGACGTAGAGATCATGTGTATATTTGATGAGGGTATAGACATAAAGGAAATAGCTAAATTAGAACCAGACTTGATTCTTGCAGATTTTAAGATATTCCGTGCCTTTCCAGAAGATTTTACTTTAGATAAGAATTTTAAAATTCTCCTTATCGTTGACAGTTCTTGGATTGAAGAGGTCGAAAGACAGATACCAGAGTTTATTTTAAGAGGGGTTTTCGGTATAATTCATCCTGAAGCTAACTCGGAAGTTCTTAAAAAAGCTGTAAAGGTAGTTCATTCAGGAGAGTTGTGGCTAGATAGAAAGATGATAAAAAAGATTATAACCAAGATGGGGTACACAGATAATAAGATAAATTTGACGAAGAAAGAAAAAGAGATAGTTTCTCTTATATGTCACGGATATAGAAATAAAGAAATAGCACAAAAACTTGATATTAGCGAGCAGACGGTTAAATCCCATTGCAATAGAATTTTTAAAAAGGTTGGTGTATCTGATAGACTTCAACTTGCTTTATATATTCATAAAACATGGCCAAGATTTTTATAAACTTAAGTTTTAAAACAAAAGTTTAGAGATTATAATATCTTTTTTTTATAAAATTTACGCTTTGGTATAATTGAAAATTATTGTATTTTGTAGTATCAGTGTGGAGGAGTATTAAGTCGGCCTTTTTAATTAAGAGAGACGAAAAGGGGGAATCTTTTTGATTCTTAGACTGATATGTCCACAGTGTAATAAGGACTCTTACAGCGCATCAGCAGAAATATTTAAACCATGTCCATATTGTGGTATTCTTTTCAGTGGCAAATATGGAGTCGAAAAAAGAAAGGAGTACAGGATTCAAAAAGAAATACCCGTTAGATTATCATGTAAAGAGCAAAAGTTTGATGCACAAACAATAAATTTATCTATGAAAGGAATATGTGTAAAATTACCTGATAATCCTTATTTTCTAATTGGCGACATATTAGATCTTAATATACAGGATGCCAGGATAAAAGCACAGTTGGTTTGGATTTCAAATAAACCTGAGGTCTCTGTTATTATGGCCGGACTGAAGGTAATAGAAGGAAATAATTTGAAAATACTTGAATCTTAAGCCTATAGAAATTTTTTGAATTACATCTCTACTTGTTTATAATCCACTTTTCTTTACATTGTTTAGGTCTTGACATGGTTGAATGATAAAATATTTTTTCACGATTCTTTTTTGAGCAATATCTGCATTATTATAATTGAATTTTGGGTTTATTTATATTTAAATTGCGGATATTTTTTGTTAGAATTTAGAACCTGATCTATAAATTTTTGGAGGTATTGTATGGACTATTTTTTGAATGATGAGCAGATTATTATAAGGGATTTAGTTAGAAAAATAGCAGAAGAGAAAGTGATTCCTGTGAGACAGGAATTAGACGAGAAAGAGGAATTCCCGTGGAAAATTATAGAAGCTCTTGCACAAGCCGATCTCTTTGGTCTATTCGTTCCAGAAGCATATGGTGGTCTCGGTAAGGGATGTCTTGAGTTATGTATAGCGGTTGAAGAGCTTTCCAGGGCATGTCTTGGGGTATCTACTACATATGCTGCAAATGCACTTGGTACATATCCAATTCTTTTATTTGGTTCAGAAGAACAGAAGAGAAAATATCTCCCTGATATCGCAGCAGGAAAAAAACTGGTGGCGTTTGCATTAACTGAACCAAATGCAGGAAGTGATGCAGCGGGTATTCAGACAACAGCAAAACTCGATGGTGACGAATATGTATTGAACGGAACAAAACAGTGGATTACAAACGGAGGCGAAGCTGATATATATACGGTTATAGCTATTACAGATCGCTCAAAAGGGGCCAGAGGTGCTACTGCCTTTATAGTTGAAAAAGGAACGTCAGGGTTTACTTTTGGTAAAAAAGAAAAAAAAATGGGGATAAGAGCATCTGCTACCAGAGAACTTATATTCGATAATTGTAGAATCCCGAAGGAAAACATACTTGGCAAACAAGGTTTGGGTTTTGTTGTAGCGATGAAAACCCTTGATAACTCACGGGTCGGTGTTGGAGCACAAGGTGTCGGAGTAGCACAAGGAGCCTTTGAAGAAGCTGTGAGATTTGCACGTCAGCGTGTTCAATTTGGACACCCTATTATAAGTTTTCAGGCTGTTCAGCACATGCTTGCAGACATGGCGATTGAAATAGAAGCAGCAAGGGCGCTTGTATATTCTGTAGCGAGGTATATTGATAGCGGTGCAAAAGAGATATCCAAAGATTCAGCTATTGCTAAAGTCTTTGCTACCGATGTAGCTATGAGGGTAACAACAAATGCAGTACAAGTTATGGGTGGGTCTGGTTATATGAGAGAATATCCTGTTGAAAAAATGATGAGAGATGCTAAGATTCTTCAGATTTACGAAGGTACAAATCAGATTCAGAGAAATATAATAGGACAAGCTCTAATCAAAGAATTTGCAAAAAAATAAATTCTTAAAAGCAATGGAAATAAGAGATGAAGTATTTATAAATGCACCGATTAAAAAAGTATTGGAAACCTTTACGAATATTACTTGTTGGACAAACTGGAATACGGTTATGACAGATATAAGTTCAGACGAAAATAGTTTAATAAATTCTAAAAGTATTAAATGTAATTTCCGCGCCTTTTTATTTCCGATAAAATTAAAGATAGAGTTAGAAGAAGTGTCGAAATATAAAAAAGTTGTTTGGTCAACTAAAAAAACTGGATTAATCGCTCAGCATGAATTTACGTTCAAAAAAAATAAAAAAGGGGTGATTGTAAAAAGTAAAGAAATTTTTTCTGGGTTGCTTGCAAAGAGTTACTTCGTATTGACACAAAAAAAGATTAAGAATATCACTTCTACTTTTTTACAGGACCTCAAAAAAGCATCGGAAAAAAATCTAACTAATAACAGTTCTCTGGGGTGATTTTATGCAAAAAATCAAAATCATAATCAAAGATCTCATTTTATATGCGAATTTTTTTGATACAAAAACTTCAAAAGAAATTCTCAAAATCCTTCCTATAGAAGCGATACCAGAAGAGTGGGGAGATGAGTTTTATTTTGAAATACCTCTTAAGATACCACTTGATGAAACAGCTACTACTTCCGTAGAGGTTGGCGATATAGGTTATTGGCCAGCAGGAAATGCAATAGCCATATTTTTTGGGCCAACACCTATTAGCAAGGGTTCTGAACCTGTACCAGCTGGAAGGGTGAACCTCATCGGTAAAATCATTGGAGACGCAACTTTGTTGAGAAAAGTAAAGGGAGCAGATAAAATCAGGATAGAATTAGCATAGATTTACTCCTGCTGGATCAATGAATTCCAGTCATCTGCAAAGCGTTTTAGACCTATATCAGTTAATTCATGCCTTATTTCATAATCCTGCCATTTTTTTTCAAGGTCAATGTTTTTATATTGTATATGATCAAGATGTTCTGCATTATATACATATTTATCATCTGGTATAAAAAGCCCTTTATTATTCCATTCTTTTAAAACCTTGAATGGAGCAGTGACAATATCTGATCCGAGTTTCAAAGAGTACAATAAATGTTCATAACTTCTTACGCTTGCAGTCAATACCTCAACATGTTTGTCACTCTTTTCATACATTTTTATTATGTTGGATATTAAATCCATTCCATTTTCACCCCTGTCATCGAGTCTGCCGACAAAGGGTGAAACGAACACATCACCTTTTTTTGCTCCTGAAGTAGCTGCATATACTGCAGCAGCTTGTTCCTGGGTAAAACATAGGGTCATGTTTATACGAATACCTTTTTTTATTGCGATTTCCGCTGCTTTGAGACCTTCGTGAATTATTGGAATCTTAATATGAGCATTCGGAATCCATGAAAACATTTCTTCCGCCTGCTCAATCATCTCTTCAGCCTTTGTCGCATGGTCAGCATACACCTCAATCGAAATTGAACCATGTGGAATAAGATTTGACAATTCCTTTACCACATCCCTGTAAAATTCCAGAATTTCAGCTTTTCTGAACTTTTGTCCGCTTTCTATACGCTGTTTTGCAACAGGATTTTTTGAAATTAGCGTAGGGTTTGTTGTCTGTCCGTCGATAAATCCTATAAGATCGATAATTTTTTTTGTTTCGTCGGGATCTCCACCGTCTAAAAAAATCCTTGTCTTAAGATTTTTAGGTCTCATATCAACTCTTTAATCTTTTTTATAATTGCTTTTTTAGAAATTTCTTCATAATCAAGTAATTCTGCAGGGTTTCCGCTACGTGGCATATTTCTCACCGCGAGTGAATAAACAGGCACAGCAATGTTATGGAGACAATGCATAACCGCTTCTCCTATACCACCTTCAGCAAAATGATCTTCAACTGTAATAATCGCACTTGTTGAATATGCTGCATCTCGGATAGTTTTTTTATCGAGTGGCTTTACGCTATATAAATCAATAATCCGGATATAAATTCCTTCCTTTATAAGTTCCTCGTAAGCCTTCAGGGCTTCAAACACTGTAATACCCGCTGTAATTACAGTAATAATATCTTTATCACTCTTTCTCAAGATTTTAGATCCACCGATACTAAACACTTCATTTTTGTTATAAATTACCGGAGTATCCATCCTGGTGGTGCGGATATAAACTATGCCATAATGCTTTGCCGCCGCCTCAACTAACTTTTCTGTGGATATAGCATCGCACGGATACAATACTACGCTGTTCAAAACACTTCTGAACATGGCAATATCTTCAAGCCCCATTTGTGATGGACCGTCTTCGCCAATGGAAACACCTGCATGTGAACCACAGAATTTAATATTTGCCCTTGAGTACTGACTCATTCTAATCTGGTCAAATGCACGTGTAAAGAAAGCACCAAAAGTAGATATAAATGGAATTTTACCTCGACAACAGAGTCCCAATGCCACTCCCACCATATTCTGTTCTGCTATAAACATTTCAAAAAACCGCTCAGGATATGCCTTTTGAAATATCTCTGTGAAAGTTGAGTTACTTACCTCTGCATCCAGCACAACTATATTGGGAAATTTTGGATAAATACGCGTAAGTGCAATACCATATGCTTTTCTCGTAGCAATAAGTTTTTTATCTGCATAGTTTATTTTCTTTATTTTTTGTTTTACTTGTATTGTTGGTGTCAAATCTTTAGGTTTAGATATCTTACCCCTGATACTTGTGTTGATTATTCCTAACTCATTTAATGCCTTAGATAATTCTTCTTTAGTTAATGTTTTTCCATGCCATCCGTTTTTATCTTCAAGAAAAGAAATACCCTTTCCTTTAATCGTTTTTGCAATAATCATAGTAGGTGCTGTTGATTTAGTGGCTTTTTTATAGGCATTTATAATTTCTTCGAATGAGTGACCATCAATAGTAATTGTCTCCCATCCAAAAGAAGAGATTCTTTTTTCATATGCATGGAGATTATGGCCATACATTGTTTCTCCCCGCTGGCCAAGACGATTAACATCAATAATACCAATAAGATTGTTTAATTTATAATATGATGCTATTTGTATGGCCTCCCATTGAGAACCTTCTGACATTTCACTATCGCCAAGTAAAACATAAGTTCTGTAAGGAAGTTTGTCAATATATTTTGCATTGATGGCCATGCCAACTCCTACTGACAGACCCTGGCCAAGTGACCCCGTCGCAACTTCTGTGTATTTAAACAGAGGTGTTGGGTGTCCTTCGAGCGGACTATCAAATTTGCGCATCCTTCTAAGTTCATTTTCTGTCAATTTTCCTGCAACGGCCCATAGGGCATAAAAAAGGGGCGATGCATGGCCTTTTGAAAAGATAATCCTATCGTTGTTAGGATGTTCTTTGTTGTCAGGGTCGAATCTAAAAAAACCGCCAAAAAAAAGGGCAGTCATTAATTCTGTAGCAGACAGAGAAGACGTTGGATGACCTGAGCCAGCCTCTGAAGTTGAAATAATAATGTAATAGCGAATTAACTTTGCTATTTTTTTGAGTTTATTTATGTCTGCCAAATACGAACCTCAATTCTCACTTTGGATATTAAGTATCTCAAAAAATTAAAAATAATTAAGTTATTATAATAAAAATTAAAGATCTAAATTCAGAAAAAAATTGTCATGCAATTAGAATTAATGAAAAGACTATGAATATTTCGAGTGTGATTATAACATAGAAGTATTCTTCAATAATTATTAACAGTTAGAACTTATTAATTACAAAAAAAGATGGTTTATCCATAAATAAAAAAATGGCATAAAATATTTTATTTATTGTAAAATTCGAAATACTCAATATCCGAAAGGAGTTTTGAAATGAAGCACCAGGAAAAAATACAAACAAAAAGTAGTGGTCAAGAAAAAGCAGCCTTTATTACCTCAAGAGATACACTTGACGGCGCCTATCCAGGTTTAATTTTAGGTATTAATGCTGTGAGATTAGGAATGGAAGCAAGGGTTTTCTATACATTTATGGGTATAAATGTAATTCGCAAAGGATGGGCAGATAAGGCAAAGTTTTATCCTCCTGGATTAATGGCAGCAATTCCTGGTATGTCAGCAATTGCTACATGGATGATGAAAGGAAAGATAGAAAAAGCCAAAATACCCGCTATCGCCGATCTCCAGGAAATGGCACAGCTTGAAGGCGTTAAATTTATCGCATGTAAAATGACTGTTGATATGATGGGATTAAAACCAAAAGATTTTATTGAGGGGGTAATAATTCAACCTGCAGAGGACTTTTTGAAATATGCCAAAGAATGTAAAATATGCTTGTATACATAGGATTTTTGCCTTTGATATTCCGACGGAAAAGGTAACCTTGATGCTAAAACCATTCTTAAAATATTTCCTTAAATTTTAAGGATAAGATATTTATATATTTATGGAGGGAAAATGAAAAAATGTATCAGTGGGAGGCTTCGATAGGATATACCTGGAAATTTTAACTCCCATTCAGTTTTATATTAAACTTTTTAATATAATTTATACAGATGTGTGGAGGCATTAATGGAGAAAGAAGATACCCCAAAAAGACAACCTGATCCTGAAAGGATACAACTCATAAAGATGTTACCACGAGAACTTAAGGAATCGCTTACAATAGAGGAGACCAATGCTATCCTTTTCGAAGACGTATGGCCGGATTCACTTCAGGAAAAACTAAAAGATTACCTTGTTGATGAATGAAGCCCCGATTAAAGTTAGAACTTCACTTTCTTTGAGGGGCATAGCCTCTCAAACTTTCGAAAGGATTTTATTTCCTTCTGGGATTCAAAGGGGCAAGTTCCTTTGAGTTTTACTGTTTCTTAATCGAGTTCTGAGTAAATCTTAGAGAGGTATATCTTAAGAATTGTCAATGTGAATAAAAAAATATTATATTAGTAATTGGTTTAGTTTTTTGATAAAACATATTCAAAAGAAAAACAATCAAATGTCAAACCTATGATTGTGAAGTTGCCCGAACCGCAATATAAAAGTAGCACTTCAATCGAAGAAACACTTCTTAAAAGAAGGTCTGTAAGGACATATCAGGATAAACCTTTAAAAGTGGAAGAGGTCTCTCAACTTTTATGGGCAGCTCAGGGAATTACAAATCGAAGAGGATTTAGAACTGCTCCGTCTGCGGGTGCACTTTATCCACTTGAAATTTATGTGGTAGCAGGCAATATTATGAACATTTCAGTTGGAATATATAAATACAATCCATATAAACACGAATTAGTGAATTTACAAATGGGAGATAGGAGAAATGAATTATTTAAGGCCGCATTGAATCAATCGCCAGTAAAAGATGCACCTATGGTTATTGTGTTTGCAGCAGTTTACGAAAGAACTACGGTTAAGTATGGTAACCGAGGTATTAACTATGTTTATATGGAAGCAGGTCATGCTGCACAGAATATATTGTTGCAGGCTGAATCACTTAATTTAGGGTCAGTTGTAATCGGTGCCTTTTATGATGAAGAAGTAAAAAAAGTATTAAAGATGTCTGATAAAGAAATTCCTATCTATATAATCGCTGTTGGGAAAAAATAATAATGAGTGTAGAAGGTATTAAACATTTTGTACAAAAAATTCTTGGATGTGGTTGTCCTGAAAATGTTTTTAGCCATATCGAATGCCATAAGGATGTACAGATGGATGGCATAAAATTGAGAAGTAAGATTAATATTGGTAATAGACTGCTTATTTATATTATCGATATAAATAATTCCGAATATCTATCAGACATTTTACAAGTCCTTATTAAAGAAGGTAGAAAGGAAAGAGATACGGGATTTAATAGGTTTCGCCTTGTTTTATCTACAAAAATCGTTGAAGAAATTAAATCAAAAGCGGAGTCATTATTCATGGAGATTGATAAAGATGATAAAGTACATCTACACGTTGTTCCCTCAGAAGATATCCCACCCTGTTAACTTAATAGCATCCTATTTGGGCTGATTGTTTTTTTAATACTATAATAAATAAAATATAAAATATGAGTATTATATAGATAAATTAATCTATGAAATGGTTTTTATATGTATAAAGAGCATTTTGGTCTCAAAGAAATGCCGTTTTCGATAGCTCCTGATCCTCGTTTTCTTTATATGAGCGAGGCATATCAAGAAGCCCTTGCCCATCTTATGTATGGTATCGAAAGCGAAGGCGGATTTGTTTTACTCACAGGAGAAGTTGGAACAGGTAAAACAACGATTTGCAGATGCCTTTTAGAACAAATTCCCGAACATGTGGACATAGCTTTTATTTTGAATCCCAAGGTGACATCGGAGGAACTTTTAGCTACAATCTGTGATGAGCTAAGTATTTTTTATCCCGAAGGAACTAAGAGTTTAAAGATCTTTATAGACAGAATAAACGAATATTTACTGGATGCCTATGCAAAAGGACGAAGAACCGTTTTAATCATTGAAGAAGCACAAAATCTCAATCCTGATGTTTTAGAGCAGATAAGGCTATTGACAAATTTAGAAACAAATCAAAGCAAATTATTACAGATAATAATGATTGGACAACCTGAACTTAGAGATATATTATCGAGACCAGAGTTGCGACAGCTATCACAGAGAATTACAGCTCGTTACCATCTTGGCCCACTGAATAAAACTGAGGTTGGGGAATATATAATGCATAGATTGGACATAGCAGGTACTAAAAAAAAGATATTTCTTGATTCAGTTATAGATGAAATTTATAAGTTCAGTAAGGGAATTCCGAGATTGATAAATGTAATTTGCGACAGAGCTCTATTAGGGGCTTATGTTCAGGGAAAAGATTATGTTGATAAAAATACATTGGAAAAAGCAGCATTTGAAGTATTTGGAGAGTTAGACACGAAAACAAAAAACAGAAGAAAAATAAAAATTGTGTTAGCCTTGATTATCTTGATAATTTTTGGTGCTACAATATCTTTAATCCTTTATAATTATCGTGAGCAATTATATATATCAGATAAGAAACCGTTACCTCTTGCTGCTATGAGCAATTCGGTAGAACAAAAAGTAGATGTTCTGGGTCATACACTCTTAGACGATGAAAGCATAAAAATAAGTAAACAAAAGGCGATAGTAAATTTATTTGCTCAATGGGGAATACCCATCAAAGAACGAGAAAATTTTGATATATGTGAATTCGCTGAAAATATTAATCTGAGATGTTTTGATAAAAATATTAGCTTCAAAGAGTTAATTAAACTAAATAGACCTGCTGTTTTAAAGCTTTCTGACGATAAGGGTAGAGAATTTTATGTCACCTTAATGCATATTTCAAACGATATAGCTGAGTTAAAAATTATTGATGAGGTTAAAACCGTTAATTTAGAAGAGCTCGAGAAAAAATGGCTCGGCGATTATCTTCTTTTGTGGGAACCTCCGTCTGGATTCCAAGGATATATATACCCGGGGTATAAAGGTCCTTTTGTCCAATGGATAAGGGAGAAAATATACCTTATTCAAGGTAAGTCTTTTAAAAAAAGTAAACACCTAAGATATGAAGGTGAAATTGTTGAGGAGATAAAAAAGTTTCAATCGGAAAATGGCCTCAAACCTGATGGGATAATAGGGCCATTTACTGTAATTCATATGAATAACTCATTAGAAAGTGATGAACCCAAATTAATGCAGAAAGAAAAAAAATCGTTTCGATAGAAACAAGGAGCTAATATATGTCTTATATTCTTGATGCCCTTAAAAAATTAGAAAGAGAACGTAAACGGGGAAATGTACCAGGTATATTGACAGCAGAAGAGTTAAAGATAAAAGAAAAAAAAGAAAAGAAGAGATTTATGATATGGCCGTATTTACTTACATTTGCGCTCCTACTAAACGCAGGTCTATTTATCTGGTGGATGCAGTGGGAGAAAGAGAAAACAAAAGTAATTCATGGTGGAAATATAGATAAATCCTCAGCCTTTAATAAAGCAGTTAATTCGTCAGAAAAACCTGATATAGAATCTGTAACAGCAGTAAAGAAAGACGAAAAAAATGAGGCACTTACAGGTAAAAAAAGAGAAAAGCCTGATGATTCTTCTACTGAGTCAGCATTTTATAAAAATAATCTTGATGAGGGAACTTTATCAGGAAAAGCTAAATCCAAAGAGATTATTGCTAAAATTTCAAATAACGACGCTAAAGAATCTAAGAATCCTTTATATTATTCTGCTCATAGTTCTGTCAGCCCACCGATAAAAAATAAAATATATAATATAGATGAATTGCCTTCACAGATTAAACAAGAACTTCCAAATTTGAAAATTACAATTTCTTTATATTCAGATGATCCTACAACGCGGATGGCCCAAATAAATAATATCATGCTCCGTGAAGGACAATACTTAGTTGAGGGATTAAAATTGGAGAAAATTAATCCAAGAGATTTGATTTTTAACTATAAAGATTATCGCTTTCGTATAGGTCTGCATTAGACTTACATAATCCAATCTTATTTTCAATTTTTATATGTATGTGCATTCTTTACTTCATTAATTTTGAAATCGTATAATATCAATTTAAATTGATTACTAATCTATCTTTACTTTAAGAGAAGAGGTTAATCTGAATAATGTAGACATTGCTCAAAAAGAAATTCATTTTACGTGACCGTTGTCCCCTTCAGTGAGAAGATGTTCTTATATGGATAAAGATTAACAGATGGCTAATACGTGGCAGACTAAAGAATCAAAATAAATTTTTTGCAACATCTGCATTATTCTAATTGCAATTTTTGGGTTAATATAAAAACATAAAACCAAAGGAGGATCAAAGATTGAGAATAGTGGTATGCATCAAACAAGTTCCGGATACCTCAGAGGTAAAAATTAATCCAGAAACGGGAACTCTAATAAGAGAAGGTGTTCCCAGTATTATAAACCCTTTTGATTTGCACGCCATTGAGGCTGGTCTTCAAATAAAAGAACGCGTTGGAGGGACAGTTACGGTGGTTACGATGGGACCACCACAGGCTGAAAATGCATTAAGAGAGGCCTTATCAATGGGAGCTGATGATGCAGTGCTTCTTTCAGATAAGGCGTTTGCAGGCTCTGATACATGGGCTACCTCTTACACTTTATCTAAAGCAATAGAAAAGATTGGTGCAGACTTAATAATTTGTGGCAAACAGGCTATTGATGGTGATACAGCACAAGTAGGTCCTGAAACGGCCGAGTTTTTAGATATACCGCATATTTCTTATGTAAAAAAAATAGAAGATATTACAGAAAATTCTATTCGTGTTTATAGAATGATGGACGAAGGTTATGACATTGTGGAGTCATCACTACCTGTTCTTTTAACAGTTGTTAAGGAGATAAATGAACCAAGACTCCCCTCATTAAAGGGAAAAATGGCAGCTAAAAAGGCAGAGATTAAAAAGTGGAGCCATTTAGATATAATGGCTGATGAAAATAATATCGGACTTAAAGGTTCACCCACGCAAGTAAAAAATATTTTTACTCCAGAGGCTAAATCAGAAAGAAAAATTTTTGAGGGCACACCAGAAGAGCAGGTGGAGGCCTTAATTCGAGAACTAAGGGGGTTGAAATGTCTGTAATAGTAGATATTAATAAATGCACTGGCTGTGAAGAGTGTATTTCTTCGTGTCCGTTTGATGCAATTGAAATAAAGGATGGTAAGGCATTTATTAATGAATACTGTCAATCTTGTATGACATGCATAAGCACATGTCCCGAGGGTGCGATTACCGAGGTAGCTGAAGAAAAATCAAAAGTTGAAGATATTGAAGCATACAGAGGAGTATGGATATTTGCAGAACAAAGAAATGGTAAGGTTGCGCCTGTAGCCTATGAACTCCTTGGCATTGGGAGAAAACTTGCCGATGATCTTAACACGGAATTATCCGCTTTAATGTTTGGAGGTTCTGAATCAGAAGCCAAAGAACTAATAAAATGGGGTGCAGATAAAGTTTACATATCAACAAATGAAATATTCAAGAATTTTAATGATGAGCCTTATTCAAAATTACTTACCACCCTTATAAAACAATATAGACCGGAGATAGTACTTGCTGGTGCAACTTCTATAGGACGTTCTTTTATACCAAGGGTAGCCGCAAAATTGAGAACAGGACTTACAGCAGATTGTACCTCTCTAATTATTGATAAAGAAACGAGAAACCTTTTACAAATAAGGCCAGCATTTGGTGGTAATATAATGGCTACAATATTGTGTCCTAATACACGACCCCAAATGGCTACAGTCAGACCACGAGTTATGAAAAGAGGCACATATGATGAAAATAGGGTTGGAGAGATTATTAATATAAATTCTATCGAATTAACTTCGAGAACAAAAGTTCTTGATACTATAAAAGAGGTTTCAGAGACCGCAGTTAATCTTCAAGAGGCAGATGTTATCGTTTCGGGAGGAAGGGGTCTTGGCAATCCCAAGGGGTTTAAGCTTCTTGCAGAGCTTGCAGAAATCCTGGGGGGTGCTGTTGGAGCATCGAGAGCGGCGGTTGATGCCGGATGGATTCCATATAGACACCAGGTAGGTCAGACTGGTAAAACTGTTTGTCCTAAAATTTACATCGCATGTGGTATCTCAGGAGCTGTTCAGCATCTCGTAGGAATGCAGTCATCTGATATTATAATTGCCATAAATAAAAATCCTGAAGCACCTATTTTCAATGTCGCAACATACGGAATAGTTGGAGATTTATATGAGATAGTCCCGTTGCTGATAAAAAAAATAAGAGAGGTTAAGGGAATCTGATTTTAGATTAAGAATTAAGAATAAGAAAATAGAAAAGGGTTAATAATGAACATTGCTTTTGTATTTCCAGGTCAGGGTTCACAATATGTTGGCATGTGCAGGGAAATATATGAGAATTTCGAAGTTGCCAGAGAAGTATTTAAAGAAGCGTCGGATGTTCTTGGTTATGATGTTGGTAGCTTATCATTCGAGGGGCCTGAAGAGGAGCTGAACAAGACCTTTAGAACGCAACCATGCATTCTTACAGCAAGTATCGCAATTTATAAAGTTTTATTACTGAAAGACATTAGACCGTCAGTGGTAGCGGGTCATAGTCTTGGAGAATATTCAGCAATTGTTGCCTCGGGTGCGATGAAATTTTCAGATGCGTTGAGACTTACTGAAAGAAGGGGACAACTCATGCAGGATGCGGTGCCGGAAGGTAAGGGTCTGATGGCTGCTATCCTTGGACTTGAAAAGAGGCAGGTTGAAGATATATGCCTTTCTGTTAAATCAGGTTATGTATCTCCTGCAAACTATAACTGTCCAGGCCAGATAGTCATATCAGGTGAAAGAAATGCGGTTGAAGAAGCCGTAAAACTTTCTAAAGATGCTGGAGCCAAAAGAACGGTATTCCTCTCTGTCAGCGCTCCTTCACATTGCAGATTAATGGAGAGTGCTTCACGGGCTCTTTCAAATTTAATCGAAGAGATTGAATTTAAGGAACCAGAAATTCCCATTGTGAATAATGTGGATGCGATATTCATTAATAATATTGATGATATAAAGTCATCTTTAACACGTCAATTAACCCGTCCTCTGCTCTGGGAAGATTCGATAAGAGTTATAACAGAACGGGGAATTGATACATTTATTGAGGTAGGGCCCAGGAATATTCTTACAGGTCTCATTAAAAGAATAGTACCAAATGCGAATGTTCTTAATGTTGAAGATACAAAGAGCTTACAAAATACGATAATGAAGATTAAAATAATAAAGGAACAATGAGAAATCATATTGATGAGTTTATAAGATATATTGAGGTTGAAAGAGGCTTATCGGCACATACTATTAGAGCTTATAAAAAGGATATTGAGGAATTTTTTAACTATTCAAAAAGAGAACCTGATAAAATAGATATTATAGATATCAGAGGATTTATCGCGGAACAGGTTAAACATGGCTTAAATAAAACGACGGTAAGCAGGAGACTATCCTGTTTAAGATCTTTTTTTAAATATATGTATAGAGAAGGTTATATAAAAACAAATCCAGCAAAACTTGTTTCAACTCCGAAGAAGTCAAAGCTCCTTCCAAAATTTCTTTCTGTTGATGAGGTTTTTTCACTCGTGGAAAAACCAGAAGGAATAGGGTTTCTTGCTGCTCGAGACAAAGCCATCCTTGAACTTTTATATTCGAGCGGGTTAAGGGTTAGTGAACTTACAGGTCTTAATATGGATGATATAAATGTAAGAGAGTGTATGATAAAAATAAGGGGCAAGGGTAAAAAGGAGCGAATTGTTCCTGTAGGTTCAAAGGCAATAGATGCTATTAAATCTTACTTAATAGAAAGGGTGTTAAGAAAAAGTAAAAATAGAGCTTTGTTTCTTAATAGATTGGGATCTCGTTTAACAGATCGCGGGGTCAGAAGAATCGTAGATAAATATGCAAAATCTGTTTCTATAAAAGGTAAGATTGGGCCACATATCATTAGACATTCATTTGCGAGTCATTTACTTCAAGGCGGAGCAGATCTCAGGGTAATCCAAGAACTTCTTGGGCATGCTTCTTTATCAACAACTCAAAAATATACACATCTTGATATTATGCATCTCATGGAGGTATACGATAAATCACATCCTTTTGCAAAAGATCAGGTGAAATTAAAAGGGTTGTAATGAAATGAAGTTTTACGAGACATTTAGAGGGACAACCATTCTCTGTGTAAGGCGTAATGGAAAAGTCGCAATAGCAGGAGATGGACAGGTTACAATGGGCAGTACAATACTTAAACATAACGCCAGAAAAATCAGAAAAATGTATGGTGATAAAGTGCTTACGGGTTTTTCAGGTGCGACGGCTGATGCGTTTACATTGTTTGAAAAGTTCGAGGCTAAACTTGAATCTTATAGAGGAAATCTTACGAGGGCTGCGGTTGAACTTGCAAAGGACTGGCGTACAGATAAAATATTAAGAAGACTCGAAGCACTTTTAATAGTTGCTGATGCTGAACATACTTTTATAATCTCAGGAACGGGTGATGTTATAGAACCAGAAGGAGGAGTAGCAGCTATAGGGTCTGGTGGTCCTTTTGCACAAGCGGCAGCAAAGGCACTGTTTGAAAATACAGAGCTTTCAGCGAGAGAGATTGTTGAAAAATCGATGAAGATAGCATCAGAAATTTGTGTATATACAAATGAAAATATAAATATAGAGGAGTTGAATGGATAATCTAACACCCCGAAAGATAGTTGAAGAACTGGATAAATATATAATCGGACAGCATAAAGCGAAAAAGGCTGTTGCAATCGCAATGCGAAATAGATGGAGAAGACAAAGGCTTTCGCCCGAATTGAGAGATGAGGTATTACCAAAAAATATAATCATGATTGGTCCTACAGGTGTTGGCAAAACCGAAATTGCAAGAAGACTTTCAAGACTTGCAAATGCGCCATTTGTAAAAGTAGAAGCATCTAAGTTTACAGAAGTTGGTTATGTTGGTAGAGATGTAGAATCGATGATACGTGATTTGACTGAAATATCTGTAAGTATGGTGAAAGCAGAACATGTAGATAAAGTTCAAGAAAAGGCAAAAATGTTAGCGGAGGAGCGGCTCCTTGACCTTCTTTTACCACAACCAAAAACCGTGAGGGGTGTTGGACTGGTTGATGAAGAAAAAGAGAAATACAAAGAGACAAGAGAGAGACTGAGAGATCAGTTGAGAGCAGGTAAACTGGATAACAGATATGTAGATATCGAGGTAAAAGAGAAAATCATACCATTTGGTGTCGTGTCAAATATAGGACTTGAAGACCTTGAAATAAATATTAAAGAAATGCTGGGGAGTTTTTTGCCTGAAAGGGCAAAAAGAAAAAAAGTCAAGATATCTGAAGCATTAGTTATACTCCATCAGGAAGAGGCAAACAAACTTATTGATATGGATAAGGTAACAAAAGAAGCTATTGAAAGAGTTGAGCAAGCGGGTATCGTCTTTATTGATGAAATTGACAAAATTGCCAGCAGAGGATATTCACATGGTCCTGATGTATCACGGGAAGGCGTACAAAGAGACCTATTGCCAATAGTTGAAGGGACAACTGTTACAACAAAATATGGGCCTGTGAAAACAGATCATATACTCTTTATTGCAGCTGGAGCTTTTCATATGAGTAAGCCTTCTGATCTAATCCCTGAATTACAGGGGAGGTTCCCTATAAGGGTTGAACTCGACCCTTTAGGGAAAGAAGATTTTGAAAGAATATTGACAGAACCTCATAATGCATTAATAAAGCAATATACAGCTTTGCTTTCTACAGAAGATTTGACTTTAGAATTTACGAAGGATTCTATCACCGAGATTGCCCACGTCGCAGCTTATGTAAATGAAAAGACAGAGAATATTGGTGCAAGGAGATTGCATACCGTCTTGGAGAAAGTTCTTGAAGACATATCGTTTGAGGCTCCGGAAAAAAAGAATGGAAAACTCGTTATCGATAAAGAATATGTGAGAGAAAAATTGAGTGACATAGTAAAAGATGAAGATCTAAGCAGGTATATTTTATGATATTTATATTTTTTAAATGCCCAGCATTACATTAAATTGTATTTTTTTCTTGACAAAAAAAGTTATTCGTTCAAACTCCCATCTATTGATTATCTGCGTAATCTTTATCTCATCATGTACGACAGTAAAACATAAATTCTACCCCGAAGTGAACTATGGGATAGCTTCATGGTATGGAAAGGAATTTCATGGGGATCTTACTTCGTCAGGAGAGGTTTTTGATATGTACCGAAAGACATGTGCTCACCGAGAATATCCTTTTGGCACGATGTTAAAGGTTACCAACGTATCAAACAATAAATCAGTGTACTGTTTGGTTAATGACAGAGGCCCTTTTATATCTGGAAGAGATATCGACCTATCATATGCTGCTGCGAGAGAGATCGGATTAATAGGAGAGGGTGTTGGAGAGGTTAAAATTGAATATGCGGGAAGAGACACATCATATATAAAGGAGGTCAGATATGTCGCTGAAAAGGGTCCCTATACTATTCAAGTTGGATCTTTTAGGGAATTTTCGAATGCATATCGTCTAAAAAGATCGCTTGAATTGAATTATAGTAATACATATATTATTGAAGTAGAGATTAAAGGTGAGACTTTTTATAGAGTAAGAATAGGTAAATTTTATTCGAAAAATGATGTGCACAGAGTTGCTAAAATACTCGCTGACGAAGGATACCCTGTTTTTATTATAGGGTATGAAGAAAGAATTTGACGCTTAATATAATATATTATTCATAATTAAAATAAAAAAGCGGTGTTTATGCGAATAAATGGAAAAACAAATATTACAGGTATTTTTGGTTATCCTATCGAACATACATTATCACCACAGATGCATAATGCAGCATTTGAAGCACTTAATCTTAATTACTGTTACGTTCCTTTTCTTGTACATCCTGATTTTCTCGAAATTGCTGTAAAATCAATTAGAGCACTGAATATTAAAGGAGTCAATATAACAATACCACATAAAGAAAAGGTTATTCCATTACTCGATGAAGTTAGCGAAGAAGCTTCTTTTATCGGCGCTGTTAATACAATACTTAATCAAGATGGAAAGCTCATTGGCTATAATACTGACGGAAGAGGCTTTATGTATTCGCTTGCAGAAAATGGCATTTCGGTTAAAGGTAAAAATGTCTTAATAATTGGTGCAGGAGGTGCTGCGCGGTCAATAAGTTATTATTTAAGTCAGGATGCAAAAATGGTGTATATAAATGGTCGTACAAAAGAAAGATTAGAAAAGCTCATCATTGATTTGAAAAGAATAGGAAAGATCAATATCTTCCCAGTCGATAAAATTTTTTCTCTTGATGAATATCATATAATAATAAATGCTACACCGCTTGGCTTGAAAGAAAACGACCCTTTACCTGTTGAAGAATCTCTTCTTAAAGAAGACCATATTATTTGCGATATTATTTACAAAAGAACCAAGTTTATTGACATTGCTCAAAAAAAAGGATGTAAAGTTGTAGACGGGACGGGCATGCTTATATGGCAGGGTGCTCTTGCCTTTGAATTGTGGACTGGGAAAAAACCTGATGTACAAATAATGCGCATGGCATTAACAAGAGAATAAAAACTTCGAATATAAAATAGACTGCTCTTTTCTTCCCTAATATTTAACCCAATATTCATTAACGGTTAAAACAAATAATACAGATGTTGCTCATAAATTTATCTAACTCGATAAATTTATGAATAATATGGACTAATGAATCGCAGAATAAATCTTTTCACAATTTAAAAAAAAATTGACACAGGTATTTTTTTTTGATACTTTTTATTAAAAATTGAAAACTTTTTATTATGAAAATTATAAACTTTAGTTTACTTAAAAATAATTGTAGAAACCTTAAATTGAAGGAGGTGATGCGACTCAAGCATTGATTTGTAGTAGAAATGAATCTTTTGATAACTTAAAGATCAAAAGGAGGTACATATGAGGAAAAAGGATGTCTTAAGTAAAAGACTCCTCAGTAAACTCGAAATGTCAGGACTTAGTAGGAGAGACTTTCTGAAATACTGTGCCACAACTGCAGCAATTTTAGGTATTTCCGAATTAGAATTAACTTCCAAGATTGTTCATGCTATGGAAGGCTCATTCAAAAAACCCCCTGTAATCTGGCTTGAAGGGCAAGACTGCGCTGGATGTACCATTTCCTTTACGCAGATCCTTCACCCTCCAGCTTCTTCGATAATTCTTGATAAGATTTCGTTAAGATACCACGAAACTGTTATGGCAGGAGCTGGTCATCTTTCCGAAAATGTTTATCATGATACGGTTGATAAGGGTGGTTATGTTTTGATAGTTGAAGGTTCAATACCTTCTACTGATGATAGATTCTGCCTCGTTGGTGGAAGGCCATTCAAAGAAATTGTAGAGGAAGCCTCTAAAAAAGCTGCAGCAATCATAGCTGTGGGTGCCTGTGCAACATATGGAGGTATACCCGCAGCGACTCCAAGTAAAGGCATAGGACTTAATAAAGCACTTCCAGGTAAAACTGTAATTAACCTTCCTACCTGCCCTGTACATCCCGATCATCTCGCAGGTACTATACTCTACTTCTTAACAACAGGAAAAGTGCCTAAGCTGGATGATATTGGTAGACCAACAATGTATTTCAAAGATTCAATTCATGATAATTGCAGAAGAAGAGCTCATTTTGATGCGGGAAGATTTTTAAAAGACTGGAACAATCCAGAACAAAAAGACTGGTGTCTTTTTGAAAAAGGATGCAAAGGTCCTCTAACGTTTTCAGATTGTCCTGTTAGGAGATGGAATGACGGAATCAATTTCTGCTTAGATTGTGGTGCTGTTTGTATGGGATGTGCAGAGCCAGGCTTCTATGCCCAGATGTCGCCATTATATACTGCTGAAAGCGATTTTTCAAAAAAGATATGGGCTATGAGAGAGGCCGGTTTATTTAAGAAAGAGAATAGTTAAGGAGGGAGGAAAATATTATGGGCAAAAGAATAACCATTGATCCTGTAACAAGAATAGAAGGACATTTAAAGATTGAAGTTGAGATAGAAAATGGTAAGGTTAAAAATGCCTGGAGTAGTGGCACAATGGCCCGCGGATTTGAAGCAATGCTAATTGGCAAAGATCCCAGGGATGCCTCCTTCGTTACGAGTCGATTTTGTGGAGTATGTTACAGCGTTCATCAGATAGCTTCAGCCCGTGCACTTGATGCCGCTTTTGGAGCGAAAGTACCGTGGGGTGGAACACTAATAAGAAATTTGGTAATGGGAGCTGAGTATATTTATGACCATTTAATCCATTTTTATCAGTTAAGTGCACTTGATTATATTGATATTATGGCTATTGCCAATTACAAAGGTAAGGATAAAGACCTTCTTGCTGTGAAAGATAAAATTATGTATCTCGTAAAATCAAAAGACACATTTCCTCTCACACCGCGTTATGAACCAGATGAGTTTAGCGTGCGAGACCCGGAAATAGTAACTATGGCGGTTAAACATTATATTGATGCCTTAAAAATGAACGCAAAAGCAAGAAATATGGGGGCTATATGGGGCGGAAGAACACCTCACTATCAAAATATTGTAGTTGGAGGTGTTACTTCATATCCAGACATAAATCAAATAGCTCGTTTTCGAACCATGCTTGACGAACAGGCAAGGTTTGTTAATGAGGTTTATATTCCAGATGTACTACTTTTTGGCACAGGTCCTCTCTGGAAACTTGCGGAAATGGGATTGGGGGGAGGCCATTATAACTATCTTTCATATGGCGCATTGGAAAAAGATCCAGATGGTAAAGAACTTGTATTCCCTGCTGGTGTTATTGTAAATTTAGACCCCAAAAATATAAATGTATCTCCTTTTGATCCTGACAAAATAACCGAATCAGTCAGATACGGCTGGTATAAGGACAAAAAACCTGTACATCCTTATGACGGTGAGCAAATTTTTGATCTTGATAAAAAAGAAGCCTATAGTTTTGTCAAAGCCCCTCGTTACGATGGCAAACCAATGGAGGTTGGTCCATTAGCAAGAATGCTTGTAGCTAAAAATCCAGATTTGCTTGATTTAGTAAAGAAAGGTGCTAAACCAGGGGCAGTTGCGAGACATGCTGCCCGTGCCATTGAAACAAAACTGGTGATAGACGCTTGTTATAAATGGTTGGATGAGCTCGAAAAAGAAATGACGAAACCCGGCTTTAAAATCCATGATACCGATCACTGGGAGCCACCTCAAAGTGGTATGGGTGCGGGTTTCTATGAAGCACCGCGTGGTGCCCTTGGACACTGGATAAAGATAAAGGATAAAAAGATAGAAAATTATCAAGCGGTTGTTCCTTCTACATGGAATGCTTCTCCCCGTTGTGATAATGGGGTTCGTGGACAGTATGAAGAATCACTCATAGGGGCACCTGTACCCGATACTGAAAATCCGATAAATATAGTCAGAATTATTCGCTCATTTGATCCTTGTCTTGCCTGTGCTATTCATATTATAGATCCAAAAACAAACGAGATCAAAAAATTCATCATTGAGTAATTTGGGAAAGCTGATAAGAGAATCAGAGGGGGAGACAGAGTCTCCCCCTAAAAAAATTGTTATTTTAGGGGTTGGTAATATTTTACTTTCAGATGAAGGTGTGGGGGTACACATTGCCAATGAACTGATGAAACTTGATATGCCACAAGAAGTTAGAGTTGTTGAAGGTGGAACAGATGGATTTCGTCTCCTTGATGTTATTACCGATGCTGATCGTCTTATAGTGATTGATGCAATAAAGGGAGGTGCTGCGCCTGGAACAATATACCGTTTTGATATCGATGAGATAAAAGATTGTCCATCGGGATTCAAGACATCTGTTCACCAGATCGGAATACTTGAGGTGATAAATCTTTCAAGTTTAATCGGTCGCACTCCTTATACTACGGTTATTGGTATAGAACCGAAATCACTTGCTATGGGAATGGATTTATCTCCAGAGATTAAGGCTAAAATTCCAAGAATAATTGAGCTAATTAAAGAAGAGATTAAAATAATCTACCCAAAATAAACTTTTTCACAAGATTTGCACTTGTCAGGTTAAAGTGCGCCTTCAAAAAACCATTCTAACTTAAGTTATAATTATTTTATGGATAATAATAAAGATCCCGAGGAAAATAAAAAAAAATCATTTTATTATAAAATATCGATTCTTTTTGTAGTCTTTTCTGCAATCATAGGTTTCAGTGGCGGATTCATATACTGGATTGTCTCGGATCTCCCAAATATTAAACTTCTTGAAGAATATTCACCGATAGAATCTTCCAAAATATATTCAAGTGACGGCAAACTTATAGCAGAGCTTTATGTTGAAAGGAGAACATATATCCCTCATTACAAAATCCCTGATCATGTTAAAAAGGCTTTTATTTCTGTTGAAGATATAAGGTTTTATTATCATCCAGGAGTTGATATTATCGGGATATTAAGAGCACTCTGGCGTGATATTTGGGCAGTTGAGATTGTAGAGGGTGGAAGTACTATAACGCAACAGCTTGCAAGAATGCTTTTCTTAAAACCTGAAAAGAGTATCAAAAGAAAATTAAAAGAAGCAGCTCTATCAATAAAAATTGAAAAATATTACACGAAAGATGAGATTTTGGGAATGTACCTTAATCAAGCATATTTTGGAACGCGCGCTTATGGTATCGAGGCAGCTGCTCAAACATATTTTGGGAAGTCAACAACGGATCTAAATATTGCAGAGGCAGCATTGTTAGCGTCGTTGCCCAAAGCTCCTTCATTTTATTCGCCATTTAAAAATCCAAAGAAGGTTGAGGAAAGAAGATTAGGAGTTTTAAAAAAGATGCTTGAGCATAAATTTATAACCAAAGCTCAATTTGAGGAGGCCAAAAATACCCCTTTACCTAAATCTCCACATTTTCGAAAATACGAGGCCCCTTATTTTATAGAGGAACTTCGACAGAAACTTGAAGAAAAATATGGTAATGAGTTATATACCTCAGGTTATAAAATTCTTTCGACTCTGGATTATCAATTGCAAAAGTTTGCCGAAGAGGCTGTAATTGAAGGAATAAACTCTATAGAAATGAGACAAAAGAAAGGCATCGAGGCGGCACTTATAGCAATGGATTTTAGAACAGGTCATATAAAAGCAATGGTCGGAGGCCGTAATTTTTGGGAAAATCAATTTAACAGGGCAACCCGAGCCGTGAGGCAACCAGGTTCCGCTTTTAAACCGTTTGTATATTTAACAGCTATTAAACATGGGATGAAGTCTTATGACTTAATAAATGATGCGCCTGTATCCTTTCCCGGTGCGAGACCCGGGCAGAAATGGTTACCTAAAAACTATGATGGGAAATATTATGGTAATGTTACCCTAAAAACTGCCCTCGCTAAATCTCTCAATGCAGCAACCATAAGACTTGCTGCAAGTTTAGGAATTGATAAAGTTATAGAAACAACAAATGAACTTGGAATCCAAAGCAAGATGCAACCATATCTACCACTTGCAATAGGAGCGTCTGATGTCACTTTAATAGAGATGATATCGGCATATTCGACATTTGCATCTGGCCACAGGGTTAAGCCCATTTTTTATGAAAAAATACTCGACAGGAATGGAATAACAGTAGAAGAAAATAGACCTGTTTTAAATAAAGTGCTAACTGAAGAAGAACTGAAAGAAATGAAAATTCTTCTGAGGGCTGTTGTTGAAGAAGGTACGGCGTGGAAGGCTAAAAAACTCGGCAGAACGCTTTATGGAAAGACAGGCACAACAAATGATTATGTCGATGCTTGGTTTATCGGTTTTGATGAAAAACTGGTAGTAGGTGTCTGGGTAGGAAGGGATAATCATAAACCAATAGGGACAAAGGAAACAGGGGCAAAAGCCGCGCTACCTATATGGATTGAATTCATGAAAAGAGCGCATCAACAAAATCGTTTGGATCAAAATCCCTGAGATCATCAATTCCCTCTCCAACCCCTATTAGCTTAACAGGAATGCCTAGTTCCTTCTTTATAGCAAATACAATCCCCCCTTTTGCTGTTCCGTCAAGTTTTGTAAGAGCTATTCCTGTAATACCGATAGCCTTATTGAAAAGTTCAGCCTGTCTTAATGCGTTTTGTCCCGTCGTAGCATCCACAACAAGAAGTATCTCGTGTGGGGCGTCAGGTATAGCTTTTTCGATTGTCCTGCGCACCTTTTTTAATTCTTCCATCAGGTTACTTTTAGTATGAAGTCTGCCTGCCGTATCAATAATAACTACATCCACATTTCGACTTTTTGCTGCAGCGACTGCATCGAACGCTACTGCTGCCGGGTCAGACCCCTTCTGATGTTTTATAAGTTGAGAACCTGATCTTTCTGCCCATATCTCAAGTTGTTCTATCCCTGCAGCCCTGAAGGTATCTCCAGCAGCAAGAATTACTGATAGTCCCTGAGACCGAAATCTACTCGCAAGTTTTCCAATAGTTGTGGTTTTTCCAACTCCGTTTACCCCTACCGTCAGAATAATAAAAGGCCTCTTGCCATCTAATGCTAAAGGGGTAGGGTGTCCTAAAATTGTAACCATGCTGGTTTTTAGTAAATCTTTAACTGATTCCGTATTATATATTTCCCCATTCCGAACTTTTTCTCTTATAGTAGACATTATTTCCATTGTCGCTTTTGTGCCCACATCTGAAGCTATAAGTGTTTCCTCGAGTTCCTCTAACGTTTCTTCGTCAATTTTTTTACCGGTCAGAATTGAATCAACTCGTTCAATTAGACTTTTCCTTGTTTTTGATAAACCTTCTTTAAGTTTCGTAAAGAAGCCCATTATTCCTCCTTCCAGCCATGTTCGCCGATTAATGGAACGAATACACACGGAATAATTTTTTCTGTCTTAAGTTCACTGTCTGTCTTTTTGATTTTTAAAAGCATTTGGGTAAATCGATCCCCCACAGGAGCTACAAGAATTCCATTTTTGGATAACTGCTCCAATAACGGTTCTGGTAGTTTAGGAGTACCTGCAGTTATAATAATTCTATCGAACGGCGATTTTTCTTGCCATCCTAATGTTCCGTTCCCAACCTTTACATAAATATTATTGTATCCAAGGTTTCGGAATTTTTCTATGGCTTTATTCGCAAGTGATTCAACCCTTTCTACTGTATATACCTCTTTTGCTAATTCCGCTAGGATTGCTGCTTGGTAGCCTGATCCTGTTCCAATTTCTAAAACTTTCTCTTCACCTTTAAGCTCAAGAAGTTGTGTCATAATCGCAACCATATACGGTTGCGAGATAGTTTGCCCTTCTCCGATTGATAAGGCGGAATCATCATAAGCTCTATCACGAAGACGTTCATCTACAAACAAATGTCGGGGAACCTTTCTCATTGTCTCGAGAACACGTTTATCTTTTATACCGCGCGGTATTAATTGTGTTTTCACCATTAGTTCTCTGAGTGCTCGATAATCCATTAGCCAATTCTCTTTAAAATTTCTCTTGCAGCAATGACCCCAGAAACAGAGGCCTGTATCAACCCTCTACTTACACCGGCGCCATCACCTATGGCAAAAAGATTTTTTATTTCGGTTTCGAATGACTCCGAGAGTTTCGGTAACATTGAATAAAATTTTACTTCTACTCCATAGAGTAAAGTGTTTTCTGAATTAACACCTGGTGTTATTTTATCGAGTGCTTGAAGCATCTCTAAGATATCTACAAGATACCGATATGGCATTACAAAACTTAAATCACCTGGTGTTGCATCCTTCAAAGAAGGTTGTACTTTACCTTTCGAAATTCGTTCAGTAGTTGAACGCCTACCATTTTGAAGATCACCAAGTCTTTGGACTATTACCCCTTTACCCAGAAGATTAGCAAGCCCCGCAATATATCGTCCATAAGAAATAGGATCATCGAATGGCTCTGTAAAAAAAGTACTTACTAATAATGCAAAATTTGTATTATTAGTTTTTGTGTTAGCGTAACTATGACCATTTACTGTCCAAATACCCTTTAAGTATTCTTTAACCACTTCTCCATAAGGATTTACACAAAAGGTTCGAACTTTGTCATTAAATGTGTTTGTATTAAAAATCAATTTTGGTTCATAAGTTATCCTTGTTATAGGTTCGAAGATTTTAGCGGGAATTTCGACTCTCACACCTATATCAACAGGATTTTTTAGTAATGTAAGGCAAAGTCTTTTTGATTCTTTTTCTAACCATCTTGAGCCCTCACGTCCAGGTGCAAGAATTACAAAGTCGGAATAAAACCTTGTGCCGTCTTTAAGTTTGACCCCAACTGCTTTTTCTTTTTTTACAATAACTGTTTCTGCTTCTCTACTGAAAAGAGTATTTATCTTTTTATTAAGATCATCTTTTATTTTTTTTAGGACATAAATGCACCTATCGGTACCTATATGTCTAATTTTTGAGGGTATGAACTGAAGATTATTATTTAATGCAAGTTTCTCTATTTTTTTTAATTCTTCGGTATTTGTACCATATACTTTACTTGGTGCTCCGTAAGTTACATATATCTTGTCAACATATTCTATCAATGATTTAAGAATATCTTGATCTATATAACGGCTTAAAAATCCACCTATATGAGGTGAAAGGTTCAATTTCCCATCACTAAAGGCTCCAGCGCCACCCCAGCCGCTTAAAAGTGCACATTCAGGGCAGGTTTTACATGAAACTTCTCTGATCTTCATCGGACATCTTCTTTTATCGATATCCTTCCCCTTTTCAATAATAAGTATTTTTAAAGCTCCATTGGATTTTAATAATTCGAGTGCTGAAAAAATACCTGCAGGCCCAGCACCTACTATGATTACATCATATTTATTTTTATTCATGTTGAAGGTTTATAAACAATCTCTCCTTTAAAAACTCTAAAGCCTCATAGTTTGTTAGATCGAGATGAATAGGTGTAATAGATACATAGTCATCCTTGATAGCTTGGATATCGGTATCCTCGCCGTGCTCCCAATAAGGATTGCCTCCCCCGATCCAGTAATATTTCTCACCATTCGGAGCAAATGTTTCATGAATAGATTCATCATAAATATGTTTTCCCTGTCTTGTAATCTTTATCCCTTTAATATCTTTTACAGGTAGATTGGGGACATTAACATTCAAAAGCGTATCGTATGGAAGTGAATTTTTTAAAATATATTTACCTATCTCAGTTGCTATTTTGGCTGCAGTATCAAAATATAAAGGTGATACAGATTTTTTTTTAAAAACTAAGGAAATAGCAAATGCGGGAATTCCCATTATTGTGCTCTCTATTGCAGCGGACACAGTGCCTGAATAAGTAATATCATCTCCGAGATTTGCACCTTTATTTATTCCTGATACAATAAGTGCTGGCTTTTCTGGTAAGATTTTATTAACACCTATAGCTACGCAATCAGTAGGAGTACCATTGACAGAGAAAATATTATGATTAAGCCTTTCAACCTTAAGAGGACGATGCATTGTTAACGAGTGACTGACAGCACTTCTTTCTCTGTCAGGAGCAACAATATAGGCATCTCCCAGTTCTTTCATCGAATTATAAAGGGAGATTAGCCCTGAAGAATTAATACCATCATCATTTGTAACAAGGATAGTCGGCATTTTTTAATATTTTATCAAAAATACTCCGATTTCTGTTAGCCAGAAATTCAATAAGATAGTGTAAAATTTTCTGTGCAAAATTCTTGAAGTAAAAAAAGAGAGGATGTATTCTCCATTGGGCAATTGTCAAGAAGTTGGTGTATCATGGTAGAATTTCATATTAAAAATCTGAGGCGACAGCTTTTGTCTTTGTTCAATGTAGTAGACATAAGTTTTTCCTACTAATCAATATTGCGCTTTTTATACTTGGCAATCTCTTCTTCAAGCTTCTCTATTGTCTCTTTTAACTCTTTTATTCTCAACTCCCTGCCAATAGCTATTTCATAAAAGTCTTCCAGTTCTTTGATTCTTTTTTGAATCTCTTGTTCAGCTTGCTTGCGTTTGGTTATGTCAGAAAGAATAACAAGAATCGCACTTTCTTCTTCATATGGGATAACAGATGCATTTACGAGAAAATATTTAATATCACCTGATTTTGCAATAACTTCTATTTCATATGGAATAATTTCTTTATCAACTAACCTTCGCCTCATCTTTATTTGCATCAGATCTTTCGAGTTATCAGACAAAAACTCATTTATATTTTTTCCAATCACCTCATCCTTAAAATATCCTAATAAATCTGTGATAATTTCATTCACAAAGAGTATTATTCCTTCTTTGAGAATAAAAATTATATTTGGAGATGAATTCACAATAGTCCTTAATCTTTCTTCACTCTTTCTTAATTCTTCCTGTATTTTTAGTTTTTCAAATCGAATATTTTTCTCTTCAATCGCATGTTCAATTGCAGGACCCAATCTTTTGATAGATTGTTTTATCACATAATCAGTTGCGCCTGCTTTCATACAATCAACTGCGGTCTCCTCATTTATTGAACCTGTAACAATGATAAAGGGAGTAAGTGGGGCTTTCTCGAGGGTTAATTTCAATGCAGACATGCCATCAAAAGAAGGCATCATATAATCTGAAAGAATAATATCTGGTACAAATTCATCAAGGGCTTTAAGAAAGTCCACTTCGTTATCAACTCTTATACAAATACAATTGTTTAGCGCCATGCGTACTTCCCTTTCAATTAACTCTGCATCAGCGGGATTATCTTCAATAATCAGAACACGGTATGGTGTTTCCATAAAACTCTTTTAATGCAAAATTATAAATGCAGAATTATGAAAATAGAATAACAACATGATAAAATTATTTTGTACCCTTCTTATTTATTCTTAATTCTTCATTTGCTTTTTGCACGCTTTATAATATAGTTTAATAATCTGCAGTGCAAAAGATTTTGTCCTTTGCAGTAAAATTCTCTTGTTCTTATTATTCTTCTTCATTCTGCATTCTTTGATCCTAATTTATTTTCGGCGGTTGATTAATTAAAAGCCAGTATAAACCAGCATTGCTCATTGCCTTGCGGAATGAATCAAAATTTACTGGTTTTACTATATAACCATTTGCACCAAGATCATAGGCAGCCTCAATATCAGGGTCTTCACTGGAAGAAGTTACAATCACTACAGGAAGCTTTTTTGTCTTTTTATTGGTCTTTATCTCTTTCAGTACCTCAAGCCCATTCACTTTCGGCAGTTTAAGGTCGAGAAAGATCACCTTCAATGCTTTGGTTGGAGGACGGGCTTTATATTTGCCACGATAGAAAATAAAATCGAGCGCCTCCTCT
>FWWM01001905.1_pt1 | contig 58832 bp, 64 predicted proteins | sample 2228351 | NCBI WGS metagenome assembly FWWM01 (sample SAMEA103939774, study PRJEB20133) | metagenome
CATACGGTTCTGCAAGAGTTTTTCTCTATGGAAAATTCGATGGTTCAGTACCTATTCTTGAAGGTGAAGGACTCATAAAAGTTCCGGCAGCAGGCGGAATGAATGGACTGTACATCTACGGTTATTTGTACGATAATACTCCATTTGAGAATGGATTTTTAGATTCCAACACTTCTGCGAGATTGACTATCGCATATCCAGTAACAACTTTCTTGTTTGCAGGTGTAAAGTACATCTGGAACGGTACTGAATTTGTAAATACCGCTTTCATTGGCGGAACCGGAAGTTTCTAACAAAGAAAAAGAATTTTGGGGAGCTATGCTCCCCAATTTTAAAAAAATTTAATTATCACTCTTGACAATTGAGTGCTAATATGATAATATAATATCAGAACCAAAAAAAGTTAGATTTTCGGAGGTGGTATTATGGCAAAGAAAGAGTTTGTAGTTGGTATTGATCTTGGTACAACAAACTCAGTTATAGCTTGGATGAAAACAGATGGAACAGTTGAAGTTATCCCAAACGCTGAAGGTAGCAGAACAACTCCATCGATAGTTTCATTTGCAAAAAACGGAGAAATATTAGTTGGCGAACCAGCGAAGAGGCAGATGATTCTCAATTCGGACAGAACCATCAAATCTATTAAAAGAAAGATGGGGTCTGACTACAGAGTAAAAATTGATGACAAAGAGTATTCTCCACAGGAAATTAGTGCTTATGTTCTTAAAAAGTTGAAAAAAGATGCCGAAGAATACCTTGGCGGAGAGATTAAAAAAGCGGTTATTACCTGTCCTGCATACTTCAACGACGCTCAAAGACAGGCAACAAAAGAAGCTGGAATTATAGCAGGTCTTGAAGTTCTTAGAATAATCAACGAACCAACAGCGGCAGCTTTAGCTTATGGACTTGACAAAAAAGAAGGCGAAAAGAAAGTATTAGTTTACGACCTTGGTGGTGGAACGTTTGATGTTTCAATCCTTGAAATTGGTGGTGGAGTAATCCAAGTTGTTGCAACTTCTGGTAATAACCACCTTGGTGGAGACGACTTTGACCAAAGAATAGTTGATTGGATGGCGGAAGAATTTAAAAAACAATACGGAGTAGATTTGAGAAATGATAAACAAGCACTCCAAAGATTGAGAGATGCTGCAGAAAAAGCAAAAATTGAGCTTTCATCAAAACTTGAAACTGATATTAGCTTACCATATATAACAGCAACAGCTGAAGGTCCACTTCACCTTGAATTGAGACTTACAAGAGCTATGTTCGAGTCTTTAACAAGGGACTTAGTTGAAAAGACAAGAGGACCAGTAGAACAAGCTCTTGCAGATGCAAAACTTTCTCCAAAAGATATAGACGAAGTAATTTTAGTCGGTGGTATGACAAGGGTTCCAATGGTTCACAAATTCATAGTTGATATCTTTGGAAAAGAACCAAACAAGAGTGTTAATCCAGACGAAGCTGTCGCTATAGGTGCTGCTATCCAAGCCGCAATTCTTGGTGGTACTGAAGGAGCAAAAGACAAAGACGTTGTCCTTGTTGACGTGACACCACTAACTTTGGGTGTTGAAGTTAAGGGAGGACTTCTCGAACCTATCATTGAAAGAAACACCACAATACCTGTTAAAAAGAGCAAAGTCTTTACAACAGCTGAAGATGGTCAAACATCGGTTGAAGTTAGGGTCTATCAAGGTGAACGTGCAATGGCAAGAGATAACATATTCCTTGGAAGCTTCCAACTTGTTGGAATTGCTCCAGCACCAAGAGGTGTCCCACAAATCGAAGTTACGTTCGATATAGACAGCGACGGTATAGTTCACGTCTCAGCAAAAGACTTAGGAACTGGTAAAGAACAATCGATGGTTGTAACAGGAAGGCAACAGCTATCTTCTGACGATATTGAAAGAATGATAAGAGAGGCGAGAGAATACGAAGAACAAGATAGAAGAAAGAAAGAAGAAATTGAAATCAAAAACAAAGCTGATGATCTTGCATATCATCTTGAAAAGATGCTCAAAGAAAATGGCGACAAGGTTCCACAGGATGTTAAAGACAGAATCGAAGGAATAATAAGAGATCTCAGAGACGCTATTAACAAAGACGATATTGCAAGAATTAAGTTACTCTTTGACGAATTACAACAAGAAAGTATGAAAATTGGAGAATATATCTATAAACAACAAGGTAACACTGGAACAGGCGAACAGATGTAATCAATACTAAAAAAGAGGGCACACGCCCTCTTTTTTAGTATTCTTCATCGAGATTAACTATATTTTTGGGTTTTCCAGTTAACAAGGTGTATCTTAAATTTTCAATTGTTTCATCTATTCTTCCAACTTGTCCTTCTATCGTAAACCCAGCAACGTGCGGTGAAAGAACTACATTATTAAATCTGTGAATCGGATATTTTGACGGTTGTACACAGTTTTCATCAAATCTTGGATACTGATACCAAGTGTCGATAGCAGCACCTAAAAGTATCTTGTCTTTTAGTGCAATGTAAAGAGTTTGCTCGTCTATAAGCTCGCCTCTTCCAACGTTCACTAAAAACTTTCCTTCTAACAAGTTGATATTTTCCTTGTTAATTATCCCCTTTGTTTCTTTCGTCAGTGGAAGAGCTAAAAATATCACTTTCCCGAATTGTAATGCTTCTTCAAGATTTTTGGTAACATATTTTACGTCATCAACACTAACCGGGTTTTTCTTGTAAGCCATTATTTCGCATTCAAATCCACTTAGTAACTTTGCAATATGACGGCCTATTGTTCCAAAACCAAGAATTGAGACTTTTTTTCCCTGTAAAGAAACCCAATAATCTTCAGATTTAGATCCAACTGTGTACCCATGCCAAATTCCTTTCATTAAATCGTTATGATATTCAACATTTCTCTGTAAAAGAGTCAACGCCAGTCCTACGGCTTTTTCAGCAACAATTTTACCATTCCCATGAGAATTGGAGACAAATAACTTTCTTTCCCTTAATTTGTCAATTGGCAATTCATTTACCCCCGTCCACGGAACAAATATATACTTCAGTCTTATAGCTTTGTCGATTTGACTTTCAGACAAGGACGCACCTATTATTGCATCTACATTAACCAGCTCATTTTCCGCTTCTTCACGAGACTTTGGTATGATGTATTCAAAATTTGGAAACTGCTCCCTTAGTTCCTCAAGTTTTTTTAAAAAATACTCTGTAACATTTGTAAGAACAAATACTTTCACTTCATCTCACCTCCACATCTGAAGATTCTATTAAATTATACCAAAAACTGTCTAAATTTTTCTACTTTACAACCGATAAAATGTATGATAGAATTCATTCAGTGAATGAATAATAAATCGAAAATAGGAGGTGGAGGTATGAGCTTGTACGAAAAGATTCTTAACAAAGAAGCGGTAATCGGCGTTCTTGGAATGGGATACGTTGGATTGCCTTTGGCAGTTGAAAAAGCAAAAAAAGGCTACAAAGTTATCGGATTTGATATTCAACAAAACAGAGTTGATATGTTAAATCGTGGTGAGAATTACATAGGCGATGTTGATGATGAAGAACTTAGTAAATTGGTACAAGAAAGAAAGTTATCAGCAACAACAGATTTTGACGTTTTAAAAGAGTGTGATGTTGTGAGCATATGTGTCCCAACACCGCTTGATAAGTTCAAACAACCTGATCTTTCTTATATCATTCAAACTGCAAAGGATATTGCAAAAAGGCTTCACAAAAAACAATTAATTGTTTTGGAAAGTACAACGTATCCTGGAACAACAGAAGAGGTTGTACTTCCGATTCTTTCAGAAACAGGATTAAAAGTTGGCGAAGATTTCTACCTTGCTTTTAGCCCCGAAAGAGTTGATCCAGGTAACCCGAGATACAAAACAAGAAACACTCCAAAAGTTGTCGGAGGAGTGACACCAGAGTGTACAGAACATGCGAAAGCATTATATGAAAATGTATTAGCTGCTCCTGTATTTTCAGTCGCCTCTCCAAGAGCTGCCGAAATGACAAAAATTCTTGAAAATACCTTCAGACTTGTTAACATTGCTCTTGTTCAAGAAATGACAAAAGTTGCTGAAAAGATGGGAATAAACATTTGGGAAGTTATAGACGCTGCTGCAACAAAACCATTTGGTTATATGCCATTTTATCCCGGACCTGGAATTGGTGGTCACTGTATCCCAATAGATCCATTCTACTTGGTATACAAAGCAAAAGAATACGATGAGCATATGATGTTAGTCGAAGTTGCCGGTGAAATCTCCGATAATATGCCTTACTATGTCGTTGAAAGACTTTCCGATATATTGAACGAAAATAAAAAGTGTCTAAATGGTTCAAAAATTCTTCTTCTTGGTGTAACTTACAAAGGAAATATTGATGACCTTAGAGAATCACCCGCATTGAAGATTATTGAAATACTCGAAAGAAAGAAAGTAGAAGTTTACTACTATGACCCATTTGTTCCTGAATTCACTCACAACGGAAAACACTACAAACGAATCGAAATGGCAAAAGAAGTTTTACAAAACATGGATGGAGCAATTGTAACCGCAGGACATACGATAGGAATTGATTACAACTTTGTTGTTGAAAACGTTCCGTTTGTCTTTGATACAAAGAATATAACGAAAATCAAAAGTGAGAAAGTTATTTTGTTATAATCCAGAGTAATTCAAACCAAGTCCTCTCGAAAGAGAGGACTATTTTAATTTTCAAATTGAAAATGATATGATATAATAAACTAAAGACAAAAGTGAGGAGGGAGTTCGTATGCTAAACATCAAAAAGATTGCATTGTATATCATTTCCGTAATTCTCCTTGTATCCATAACTTCTTGTATCAACAACACAAACGTAGAGATTATTCAGCTTATCAGTCCTGAAAACAACGCTCAAGACGTAAAGTTTGGAAAAGTTGTGTTTGAGTTTTACACGCCGTATGTAGGAAGTCATAGAATTGTTGTTAGAGAGGGTACAAAAACATTGGTTGATCAACAGATAAACGTTACAAAAAAAGGACAAAACAATTTTGAAGTTGGAGTTGGAATTTTTGAACCTTCCAAAACGTATACTTGGTATGTAGAATTTTCTGAAAAGAAGGTTAGAAGTTCAAATTCTACGTTTAAGACAAAGCAGGCAAGCGCTCCGAGATTTAAGACTGCAACTCCTCAAGATGATGCAGAAAATCAATCTTTTGGAACTTTAGGTTTGCAATGGGAATTCGAAGATGATGACGATGACATAGAAAAGTACGAATTACGTGTATGGAAAGCTTTCGAAACCAAACCTAATGAAGGAATATTGTTAGATAAAAACAGTTATGTATTAACAGGACTCTCACAAAGTACTCCTTATAAATGGGAGATTACAGCAATCGATTTTACCGGAAACAAAGTTTCAAAAGAATTAGAATTCTGGACAAAAGAAAATTCTGCACCAACAAGTGTACAACTTACTGAACCAAGAAACGGAAGTGGAGGTCAAAACTTTAACAATTTGAGGCTTTCCTGGATAGCAACAGATCCTGACGGTGAAGAACTTGACTATGATGTTTTTATAAGCAGAGATCAACAATTCACAGATGTAAAACAGATTTTTAAAACAAAAGAAACTACAAAGACTGTAGATGATTTAGACCCAAAAACAACCTATTATGTGAAAATTAAAGCAACTGATCCTTTGGGCTTGAGTGCCGAGTCACCTGTTTATTCTTTCACTACAAAGGATAACACTCCTCCACCAGCACCTGAATACATAAGTCCAGAATATAACTCTATAGTAAATCCAGCGTATATAAAATTTACGTGGAAATCTGTAATTGATCCTGATGAAGATGAAGTGGGTTATAAAATAGAAATATATAACTCATCGACTCCTACAACGAACAGTTTAATTCTAAGTAACACAGCAGATCAGAAAACTTACTTTGAATACGATAGCAAAGTACTTCAGAACAGACTTCAGGAAGAAAAGACATATTACTGGCGTGTTGTTTCATATGAAAAAGAAAGACCATACGTAGAAAGACCTGGTCAACTTAGTATGTTTAGAACAAGAAAAGCAAATAATCCGCCGACAAAACCGCACACTCCAACACCGGCAAATGGTTCTACAAATCATCCAAACAATGTTGTATTTTCTTGGAAAGCTGAAGATCCTGATGGAGACACATTAACTTACAGTATTTATATTGGCGAAGTCCCAGATAAAAGTAAACTTAGCAAAGTTAAGGATTTAGAATCACAAACTTTTACAATAACTGGTCTAAAATTTGCTACCAAGTATTATTGGTATGTAAAGGTGAGCGACGAAGAATTTACAGTTGAGAGCGACCTTTGGGATTTCACTGTGAGTTCTTCAAACGAATTTCCAACAAAGCCAGTTTTAATCAGTCCAAGCAACTATGCAACTGATCAGGAATTCAACAACCTTTCATTGACTTGGTCAAGGAGTACAGACAAGGAAACTCCAGTTACACAACTAAAATACCATGTTTACTTTGGTCGTGCCGATGATATCAAAGTCTTAGGAACTACACAACTTCAATCTGAAGAAAGTGACAGAATTTCTTACAACTTACCAAGTAATCTTTTGGCACCTCTTAAAACGTATTATTGGCGTGTTGAAGTTGAAGACGAATTCGGAAACATCGTTTCAAGTGATACCTATCGTTTTGAAACTAAATCAAACAGTGCACCGTATATGCCAACAAATCCAAGCCCTACACATAGGGCTACAAATGTAAGCACTAACGTCACTATAACTTGGAGTGGTGGAGATCCAGATGGAGATGAAGTGACGTATGAAATATATATATCCCCTGTTGAATCTTTGGTTTCTAATCTGGATCAAAGTGTAAAAAGAACAAGAACTGAACCAAGTTATGAAGAACCCGGAGGATTACAACCTAACACAAAATATTACTGGAGAATAGTCTCTAAGGACAGACATGGTTTACAGCAAACATCACCAATTTGGGAATTTACTACAGGAAGTAACTAAAATACACAAAGCCCCCTTTCGGGGGCTTTATTCTTTCAAATCAATTCTTTTTTAACGATAACAAAACTCCCAAAACTATCGACAGCAACGCTGCAGTGAGAACTCGATAGGTTGAAGGAAGAAGGAAGGTTATTGTGTGTGCTGGAATCCAAAAAAACGGTATCGTTTTTAAAACAACAAAACCTACGAATTTATCCCATTGAACAGACTTTACAACATTTTCCAGTCTCAAAGAGAAAATTTTACTAATCTTTCCTTCTCCAAGTTCGATGTAAGTATCAGTTATTCTGTGAAGAGACATAAATGTTGGTGCAAAAATAAGGTTCATCAGAACACTTGAATAGAAAGCGTTAAAAAACTTAGCTTGAGACCTTAAGTAAGGAAGAAGGTTCTTTTCAAGAAGTGTTCTCGTTCCAGAAAAGAAAAGCTCAAAGGTAAAGACGAAAACCATACCAAGAAATCCCCAGATTATAAACCTATAAAAGAGTCCAACTGGAATTTTGTAGTAACCGTTTTTGATTCTTGCTGACAGTATCTCTCCAAATGTTGCAAGGATACCAACTTTGAGAAATCCCATCAGGTATGGATGCACTGTACTAAGTTCAACAAAAACTTGGTGTGTTGGTCTGTAAAGTAAAAACGCTACAACACTTGCAAGAAAAACCGCTGAAAAGAAATCTCCCAATCTTTTACTCACAACCTTTCACCTCACCTGTTAGTTTTTCAATCTTTGATCATAACTAAAGCTACGAATCTCTTTTCGGTCTTTTCTTTTCGATATGAAAAGAAGTAGTCGTTGTATTTTACTGTGTCTATCATAGATTTCTCTACTTTGAAAACCCCTACAGAATTCAAGCTCATTTCAATACTTTTCCAAATATCGACAAAGGTTTTTCCGCTTCGTTTTATAATCACATTTTCACCAAATTGTTTCCTAAAAAGTCCTTCAACATCTTCTTTAACTTCAAAGCTCTCAGGTCCAATCGAAGGACCAAGTGAAGCAAATATATCTTCGCTTTTGCATCCAAACTCATCGATCATTTTCAAAATCATCTTTTTCGAAATCTCCTTAATAGTCCCTTTCCAACCAGAATGACATATTCCAACAACTTTTTTAACAGGATCAACGGCAACAACCGGTGTACAGTCAGCGTAAGTTGTTACCAAAGACAAATTTGGGGTTGAAGTTATCAATCCATCAACTTCTTCAAATTTTCTGCTCCAAAAAGGCTCTGATATATCTTTCTCATCGACCACATAAACAATATCACTGTGAGTTTGCTTTGAAAAAATGCTTCTTTCAATTGGAATTCCAAGTTTTTCTTTGAGTACATAGTAGTTTTTGATGTTCTCTTCTTTTGATATTTTCATATCAAAATCTTCGTTGTTGTATCGTCTCGTGGTTACGATATATTCTACAATTCCCAAGTTTCTAATCACTTCGGAAGTAACGTAAGATAGATCATCTTTTTCTAGTAAAAGGTAATTTCCCAATCTTTTCACCAAAAAACGCCTCCCAAATGGAAAATTGCTCTTTAATAAGGTTACAAAAACTATTTTAACCGAAAATCGAAAATTTTCAAACGAAAATGTGTAGACAATGTCTAAAATTATGATATAATATGCTTAGCTAAAACCAAAAAAGGAGGCATTTCGATGAAAATTGCTGAATTGATGAAGTCTAAGGGGTTAAAACCAACTATTCACAGAGTACAAGTTTTGGAGTACTTGCAAAATGTTAAAACCCACCCAACTGCCGATGAAATATATGAAGAATTAAAAAAGAAAGAAGCTCTTATTTCAAGAGCAACTGTTTACAATGCATTAAGAGAATTAGTCGAACACGGATTAATAGCAAGAATTGTCACACCGTACTCTCAAAGATACGATTACATCTACAATGAACACCAGCATTTTTATTGTGAGAAGTGCAACAGAGTTTTCGATGTTGAAGTTAGCTTTAGTTTAGGAAAAGTTAAATCAGAAGATATTGCATATCTAAATTCCTTCGAAGTTTTACTCATCGGTGTTTGTAAAGAGTGTGCAAGTAAAAGTAAAGATTGAAAAGAGTTAGACAGATTAAAACTAGTGGGGAGGTGTTTGTGGATGAGAGAGATGACCAAAAAGTTTTTGGAAGATGCTTTTGCCGGCGAGTCTATGGCACATATGAAGTATCTGATTTTTGCCGAAGAAGCAGAAAAACAGGGGCTTAAAAAACTTGCTAACGTATTCAAAGCAATAGCTTACGCAGAGTTTGTTCACGCAAAAAACCATTTTAAAGTTCTTGGGAAACTTAAAGAGATCGAAGGTAACATCCAGTCCTGTATCGACGGTGAAACATTCGAAATCGAAGAAATGTACCCAGTTTACAACGAAACAGCAAAACTTCAAGGCGAAGACGCAGCAAAAAGAAGTACATACTACGCTTTAGAAGCGGAAAAGATTCATGCAGAGATGTACAAGAAAGCTTTGCAACTTGCTAAGGAAGGAAAAGATTACGACGCAGAAAAAGTTTACATCTGTCCAGTCTGCGGCTATACAGCTGAAAATGGAGCTCCAGATGTATGTCCGGTCTGTGGTGCTAAGAAGGAGATGTTCGTCGAGTTTTAAAACTTTTGAGGGGGTGTTAAAATGTTAGGAGATTTCATTAAATCGGGAGATTTCAAAGGAGAAAAGCACGTACCTGTTATTGTTGCACCAGACAAGGTAAAAAAAGGTGAATGGTTTGAAATCGAAGTTTCTGTGGGAAAAGAGATTCCACATCCAAACACAGTTGAACACTATATTGCTTGGATTGAACTTTTCTTTATGCCGGAAGGCGGTCAATTTCTCCAATCAATTGGAAGATACAATTTCTCACCAGTTGTTCAAGATCCATTTGTAAGAACAAGAATTAGACTTGAAAAAAGTGGAAAACTTATAGCAATTGAAATGTGCAACATCCACGGTTTGTGGGAAAGTTCAAAAGAAATAGTTGTAGAAGAATAAATTTAAGGGGGCTCGAAAGCCCCCGTAGTTTTTCCACGTTTATTTTTCTATCAAAGGTTGCACCGGTCCAAAGTCCTTAACAGGCCAAATTCTCAAAATTGTTCTTCCAATCACCGCATGCTTTGGGACAAATCCAAAGTATCTACTGTCGAAACTTTCAGAAGAATTATCACCCATAAAGAAATAAAAACCTTTCGGAATTTTTACGAAAATCTTTCCACCTTCAGTCCATACGTAATCAGAGAATTTAATGTCTTTAGGTTGTAAATATTTCTCAACGTACTGGTAGTAAGGGATGTATGTTGCAACACTACCAACAAGTCTACCAAATTCATAACCTTCACTGACAGCAATCCGGAATATGTATTTTTGAAATTCATTCTCATCTGTGACTTTTAACTTTGATGCTTGGTAGAGGTATTCCCATAACTTTGGATTAGAAAAAATCCCCTCTTTCGTGTAATTGATGCCTTCCAAGTGTTCAGGTACCTTCCCGTTAACCATAAGTTTGTAACCACCTTGGCTGTCTTCTTCTAAAGTAATCACGTCTCCTTCTTTCGCAACAAGCCTCTTTACGTACTTGACAGAACCTTGGAATTCTTTTGGTGAAAAGGTATCCATAAACTTGTCAAAAGCACGGAGCATCTGTCTTGCTGAATTATCTGGGAATGGTGTGTAAAAAACAACAATTTCACCTATCTCAGGTTCTCTTGCAGAGTACGTTATCTTTTCAATAAATAGTCTGTCTCCTATGTTAATTGTTGGTACCATTGAAGGTGTTGGAACGAGCATAGTTTCGAAAACGTAAATTCTTATTATCGTTGCAGCGATAACCGCATAGAGAATAGTTATTACAGTTTCCTTGAATATACTCTTTTTTTTCTTTTCTTCCTTGATGTTTTTATTTGTCATACGGTTAATTTTTTCCCCCTCTCACAGACAGGTATATTAGACACTATCTATTTCAATAATTAACATTTTCTTCAAAGTTAAATAAAACAGAAGGAGAGGAAGGTTATTCCTCTCCGAATATTAACAGATTCGGTTTCAATTTCATCTTCTTTCTTTAATTTTAATCTTACCTTGAACGTTTCTAAGATAGTAAAGTTTCGCTCTTCTGACTCTACCTCTTCTTATAACTTCAACTTTTTCAATAGTTGGTGAGTGGTATGGGAAAATTCTTTCAACGCCAACTCCACCTGCTGCGATTCTTCTAACCACGAATGTCTTACCAAGTCCTGAACCTCTGATGGAAATAACAATACCTTCGTAAGGTTGAACTCTTTCTTTGTCTCCTTCTTTAACTCTGACGTAGACTTTTACAGTATCACCAGGTCTGAATTCTGGTAATTCTCTAATTTGACCTTTTTCGATAATTCTCACTATGTTGTCCATGCTCATAAGTATAAACCTCCTTAGTATCGTTTTTATTAAATTACGTTTTCGCCTATTAGTCTGTCTAAGATTATCGCAACCGCTGCTCGAACTGAAAGATGGTTAAAATCGCTTTTTGCCCTCACTGGTTCCAAGGAATAATCGCACATATCTTCAAGTTCTTTCGCCATTCCCCAACCTGTTCCAAAGAGTATAAGAACTGGTCTATCGATCGTCAAAATAATCTCTTTTCCTTTTTCGTACGATATAGTGTTTTCCCTAACCTTTGCTGAAGTAAACATAAGTATTGGTTTTTTCCCTTCGATTTTCTCTATTTCCTCGATAACGTCTTCAACGTAAGATTTCAATTCTGCAACTGATAGTGCATCTGAACGGTTGGGATTATACGTCTTTCCAAAGCCGTCCGTCCAGTAACCTAAAACTTTTTTTACAATATCTTGTTGAGCTGGGAGATGGGTTACTACATAGTAACGTTTTATATTGTACGTTCTACATGTTCGAGAGATATCATGGATGTCAAGATTTGTAACCGCTGTTGTGATTATTCTTCCGTCTCTTCCTAAAACCGGATAGTGCACAAGTGCTACGTATACCTTATCAAGCATCTTTAATCATCTCCCTTAATAATTCTAACAAAGCTACCTTGTCTATTTTATCAAACTCTCTCTTCAAGAACAAATCCGGACGTTTCAGAATAGTCTTTTTTAAAGCTTCTTTTCTTCTCCAGATTTCTATTTTTTCATGGTCACCACTAAACAACACTTCTGGAACCGAATATCCTTTATATTCTCTCGGACGTGTATAATGCGGATGGTCTAAAAGATTGTTGTAAAATGAATCATTTTTTACCGATTCTTCATTGATAACTCCTGGAACGAAACGTGAGACTGTATCGATTATAACCATCGCTGGTAATTCTCCACCCGAGAGAACATAATCGCCTATTGAAACTTCTAATTCAACAAACTTCATTACTCTTTCGTCTATTCCTTCGTACCTTCCGCATATTATTACCACATTTTCTTTTTTTGAAATTTCCTGAGCCAAATTGTTATCAAATCTCTCTCCTTGTGGAGAAGTGAGAATAACATAAGGTTTACCATAGATTTGTTCGTAAAACTCAAAAAATTTGAAAAAAGGCTCAGGTTTCATAACCATTCCCGGACCGCCACCGAATGGATAATCATCAACTACTTTGTGTTTATCCTCGGTGAAGTCTCGGAGATTAAAAATATCAATTTGTAAAAGACCGTTTTCTACAGCTTGGGATATTACCCCAAATTCTTTTACAACTTTTACGAAATCTGGAAATATTGTGAGAACTGAAATTCTCACTACAACCACTCCGGCATTATTATGTGGATCTTCTTTCCTTCTTTATCTATAACTTTGACATAATCTTCTATGACTGGTATCAAGAACTCTTGGTTGTCCTTTTTGACGGAGATGACGTCGTTGTTTCCAGTTTCAATAACTTCCTTAACTTCACCAACATAGTTACCATTTTGGTCGTAAACTGAACAACCAACCAATTCGAAGAAATAATACTGCCCTTCCTTAAGTTTCGGCAAATATTCCTTTTTCACATAGACGTACAATCCTTTAAGTTTCTCAGCTTCTGCTATAGTTTCAACGCCCGCTATGTGAACAATGTAATGGTCTGAATGCTTCTTAAATCTTTGGAACTTTATATTTAATGAGTGCGACTCTTCTTTGTTTACTAAAACATATTCAGGAACTTTTCTAAGTATCTCGTGTGCATTTGTAAAAAGGTACAACTTCATATCACCTTTTAAACCATGAGTGCTACTTAAAACCCCAATAATAACAAGTTCTTCATTCATCTAATCACCTTCAAAATGAAATCAGAAACACCTGTAACTTCAGAGAGAAGAATCTTTATAGATTTGATAGTTCGTCCATCTTTTCCAATAATTTGTCCAACATCCTCCGGATTAACTGATATGTCGAACACAGTTTGACCATTTTCTTGATATTCAGCTATGATGAGCTCATCAGGATGTTTGAGGATACCTTTCAAAATGTACTCTAGAAATTCCTTAGCGTTCATCTCTTCTCCCTCTTAGTTAGTTTGAACCTTTGAGCTGTGAAACTCTTTCAAAGACTCCAGCCTTTTTAAGAAGGTTACCAGCTGTTTCGCTTGGTTGAGCACCTTTCAAAATCCACTCTGCAGCTCTTTCTACGTCAATCTTAAATTCATATGGATCTTTCAACGGGTTGTAGTATCCCAAACTTTCGATGTAAGCTCCGTCTCTCCTTTTCTTTTGGTCTACCACAACAATCCTGTAGAATGGTTGTTTTTTCTTTCCCATGCGTGTCAATCTGATGCGTACCACTAAAATACACCTCCTGAAAGTTTATATGGTTTAGAATTTCAAGCCTTTTAATCCGAATGGTATTTTTCCTTTTTTGAATGTTTTCATAAGTTTTTTCATTTCTTCATACGATTTCAAAAGTTTGTTTATATCTTGAACGGTTGTCCCACTTCCTGCTGCAATTCTTTTTTTTCTACTCGCGTTCAAAATGTCTGGATTTGCCCTTTCTTTCTTAGTCATAGAGTTTATTATCGCTTCGATCTTCTTGAGTTCTTTCTCACTTGCACTCAAGTCTACTCCCTGCACACCAGGTAAAGATTCCAAAATCGTTCCAATTCCAAGTTTCTTTATCTCTTTCAGCTGTTCTCTAAAATCTTCTAAATCAAACTCAGCTTTTAAGAACTTTTCACCCATCTTTTCCATCTTCTCTTTGTCGAGTTCTTTCTCAGCCTTTTCAATCAGAGAAAGTATATCTCCAAGCCCTAAGATTCTGTTAACCATTCTGTCTGGATAGAACTCGTCAAAGTCTTCTATCTTTTCACCAACACCAACAAATTTAATTGGTTTTCCGGTGATGTATCTAATAGTGAGTATCACACCGCCTCTTGAATCACCATCAAGTTTGGTTATAACGAATCCTGTTACTTCCAACCTTTCATTGAAAATCTTGGCTGAGTGAACAGCGTCTTGACCGGCCATCGAATCGACAGTTAATAATATCTCATCCGGTGAAACAAGAGATTTCACTTGTTCAAGTTCTTGCATCATTTCTTCATCGATATGAAGCCTACCTGCGGTATCAAGTATAACAACGTTGTAACCACTATTCTGTACGTATTTTCTTGCTTCTTCAACTATCTTAACAGCGTTCTTTCTATCTCCTGTAAATACAGGTACGTTTATCTTTTTACCTAAAGCCTCTAACTGATCTATGGCTGCAGGTCTGTAAGTATCTGCTGCAACTAAAATCGGATTTTTGCCTTGTTTTTTTAAATAATAAGCAATCTTTGCAGCACTTGTTGTTTTACCAGTACCTTGCAAACCGACCATCATTATGTAAGAAGGATTGTGAACAAGTTTAAAAGGTTGCTTTTGCCCGAGAAGCTCTATCAGCTCGTCCTTTATTATTTTTATAAACATCTGGTCTGGAGTTAATGACTTTAAAACCTCTTCACCTAAGGCTTTTTGTTTAACCTTTTCGATAAATTCTTTTACAACTTTGTAGTTAACGTCAGCAGCAAGAAGCGACGTCTTAACTATCTGTATCGCTTCTTCTATGTTCTTTTCAGAAATTTTTCCTTTTCCAGATAAAACTTTAAAAGCGTTCGATAACTTATCCCTTAATCCTTCAAACACATATATCACCTCGCAGAATATAATGATACACCATATTTGTATGAAATCAATTAAAAGAAAACTACCTATGTAAATCTTCAAAATCTTATATGTAACTTTTACGTTAACTTTATTGTGTTGTGTTACTTAACGTACAGGGTTTCCGTTACCTATTTGTAATATACTCAACTTCTGGATTTCTTAAAAACTTTTGGGAATTTATGATATAATCGAGAATGAGAACTTGGTTAGAGGAGTGAACTAAAATGATAAAACTTTCGTCTCCACAGATAACGGACAAAGATATTGAAGTTGTTGTTGAAATTCTAAAATCCGGACAACTCAGCATGGGAAGATATACCGATTTGTTTGAAGAAACGGTTGCAAACTACGTTGGTAGTAAATACGCTGTTGCAGTTTCAAGTGGTACCTCTGCTCTTCATCTTATACTTAAATCTCTAAATGTTGAACGCGGAGATATTCTTTTAGTTCCATCCTTTACGTTTATTGCTTCAGCAAATGTTGGACTTTTCGAGGGAATGGAGATTAGGTTTGTAGACATAGAATCCGAAACTTATAACATCGATCTAAACCATTTGGAGTACGTGCTAAAAAATTCTGAGGAAAAGAAAAGAAAATTTCTAATGGCAGTTGACGTCTTTGGACATCCACTCGACTGGGATAAGGTTCTTGAAATATGTGAAAAGTATAATGTCACTGTGATAGAGGATTCATGTGAAGCCTTAGGAAGCGAATACAAAGGTAAAAAATGTGGAACTTTTGGCGTTGCAGGGGCTTTCGCTTTTTATCCTAACAAACAGATTACAACTGGAGAAGGTGGAATAATAGTCACAGATAATGAAAACATCGCAAAGGTATCTAAGGCACTTAGAAACCAAGGAAGAGGTGTTGGAAGTTCCTGGCTTGCACATGAATATGTGGGATACAACTACAGAATTGACGAGATGTCCGCAGGTTTAGGGTGTTCACAGATGAAAAGACTTGACCGTATAATAGAAAAAAGAAACGAAGTTGCACAAAGATACGAAAATCTATTGAAAGAACTACTAGTTAAGTGCCCTGTAGTAAAAGAATACACTACAACTATGTCTTGGTTTGTGTACGTGATTACGTTAGATGAAAAGATAGATAGAAACTCCGTTTTGAATTATATGCTATCGAAAGAAGTACAGGTTCGTGATTATTTTGCACCTGTTCACTTGCAAACTCCTTACAGAAAATTGGGCTGGAAAGAAGGAGATTTACCAGTTACGGAAAATATTTCGAAAAGAACATTAGCAATACCATTCTTTACAGAACTTGACTATGAAAGTCAGAAAATTGTTGCTGAAGTTTTAAAAGAAGCGATAGAAAAGGTGGGATAGGGTGTGGAAAGTATTGGATACGTTATTTTGTCTTCATTTCTTCAAACACTTTCTATGCCGGGGTATTTGTGGGGTGGACTAGTTTGGTTCTCTTTAGTACCATTTTTCTTCACTTTGCGTAGAAACTCGGTACTTGCGTCAACTTTGCTATCATTCATCTATTTTTTTCTTTTCACTTTTCTAAACTTTCACTGGCTAATTAACACTTTAGTTAAACATATTCCCGATGTTTTTGGAAGATATTCACCAACAATGGGATTTTTAGTTTTCCTACTCTTTTGTATTCTTGAAGCACTACCATACTTGATTTTCGGTATAGTATACGGTTTATGGGCAGGCAAAATTCGGGGAGGATGGATTGCAAACGGTTTGTTTGTTTCTTCACTTTTGGTTGTTACAGAATATATCAGGGCTTCGGGAGAACTCGGCTTCACCGGAGGTCGTGTTAGTGATGCACTATTTTTAAACAGAGGAATTTTGCAAGTGCTGCCTTTTGTAGGAACATACGGGTTGATATTTATTATCGCTTTTGTGAACTACTTACTCTATTATCTTGTGAAAGAAAAAAGAATGTTTCCAATTTTCGTTGTATTACTAACTTTAGGAGTTGTTTCTCTCATTGATGGTTCGACAGCAAACTTCTTCAAAAGCTACAAAGGAGATATTCCAATAGTAATAGCACAAACCAATGTTAACCAGGAAAACAAGTACGAAATGACCACGGAAGATACTTACCAATATATAACAAGTAAGTTTTCAAATACACCAAATTACCCAACCTTCTTTCCGGAAGCAGTTTTTGTCGATTCAAACTTTTTGAATAGTAAAGAAGACTTTTTGCTGAGAAAGAACCTAAACGATCGACCATTTGCGATTGGTTCAATTTACGAAAAAAACGGAAACTATTACAACTCAGTTTTAGTTTACAAAGACGGACAATTTGTTGGAACTTACAATAAGATCAGTTTGTTCCCGTTTGTTGAAACACTTCCATACCCAAAAATATTTGGAAAATTAGCTTTCTTGAAAGGATTCAGTTATTTTACAGCCGGAGAGGAACATTTTGTTGCAGATTTTGGAGAATTCGGGAAACCAAGTTTTTTGATATGCTTTGAATCGTATTTTCCTTCTCTAAACAGGCTCGTTTCAAAAGATAGTGATTACGTAGTGGTAGCAACAAACGACGGATGGTATAACTCAAGAATAGCTTTATGGCAACACTTCTCACAGATAGTTTTTAGAGCGGTTGAAAATAGGAGATTCTACGTACAAGTTTCGAACACCGGCCTTTCTGGAGTTTGTGATCCGTATGGGAATTTCGAAGTTTTGAAAGACAGCGTTACTACTTCAAAGATCGTTTATGTCTCAAAGCCAGAAACTACAACTTTCTACAACAAATACGGAGATTATATTGTCTTGGTCTCTTTATGTTTGCTAATTGTTCTAATACTTTTCTTCAAAAAGGAAGACAGCATATTTGCATAATTAAGAAGGGAGGGAAAAACTATAAAGGCAAAGCTTGATTATAGGGAAGAATTCAAAGAAGTTATATTGTCAACGATTGGTGTAATAATAACCGCTCTCGGACTTGTTATCTTCTTGATTCCAAACAATATTGCTGCGGGTGGTGCGAGTGGTCTTTCAATCATACTCAACAAGGTTTTCCCAACTATTCCAGTTGGAGTTTGGCTTTACATCTTAAACATGATTTTGTTTTTACTTGGTTTTTTGATAATCGGTAAAGATTTTAGTTTTAAAACCATATACTCCACGTTTGCCTTAAACTTTTTTGTTGACTTTTTTGACAGAATAGTAAAAATCCCAAGGTACGTTGGAGAAGATTATATGCTTGCAGTTATGTTTGGTAATATGTTAACAGCTTTTGGAATGGCTATTGTCTTTGCGAATAATTCTTCAACGGGTGGGACGGACATAATTGCAAAGATAATAACGAAGTATACTCACGCTCCTATGGGAACAACTTTGTTGTTTGTCGATTTTTCAGTCGGTATCTTAGCAGGATTCACTTTTGACGCTAGAACTGGCATGTATTCGCTTTTGGCTATAATAATAAACGGTATAACCATCGATTTCGTTATGAAAGGTTTGGAACTTTCCGTTACGCTCACAATAATTTCTAATAAGGTTGAGGACATTAAAAAGTTCGTTATTGAGGAACTTGAAAGAGGTGCTACGTTTATAAAAGCTAAAGGTGCTTACAGTGGAAGAGATTTTGATATATTGTATGTGGCACTTAGAAGAAGAGAACTTGGAATGCTCATTCATGAAATAAAGAAAATCGATCCTAATGCGTTTGTCATTGTTACCGAAGCAAGGTATGTGCTTGGAGAAGGATTCAAACGTTTTGATAAGTTAAGTTAGTTTTTGGAGGGATTACGTTGCCAGCCGAAGAAATTAGAAAAGCTGAGCTTTCAGACCTGTATATAGTTGGTTCTCTTATATTAGAATCATACGGTGATTACTTTTACGTTTTATTTGGAAATGTAGCTAAGATTTTGGTTTCAAGACTTTACAAAGAACCTGGAAATCTGTTTTCAAAAGAGAATGCGTATGTTCACGAAAAAGACAATAAACCTGTTGGTATAGTTGTACTTTACGAAGGAAAAAAAATAAAGAGACTCGCATTAAAGACTTTTTTCTTACTGATAGGTTTTTTAGGACTTCCGTTCTTAAGGTACGTAATTCATCACAGAAAGGTTATCTTAAAACCACATATAAAGAGGGATGAGATGTGTTTAGCTTACATATCGATTTCTAAGGAATTTAGAGGAATGGGATACGGATCGAGATTGCTCGACTTTGTAGAAAAACTTGCTATCGAACGGAATTACAAGAAAATTGTTGTCGATTTACCTGCTGATAACCTAACCGCATTGAAACTCTATGAGAAGAGAAAATACGTTAAAGAATCGAGTTTTAGGGTCTTAGCAAAAGGTAAGAAGTACGAATTCGTTACCTTAAAGAAGCTGTTGAAGGAGGTGAAATGACACTTTACGTGTCAAAAAGATGAAGTGTAAGGGTTGTGGAGCTGAGATTCAATTTAATGAACCTGCAAAACCAGGATTTATACCATTTGAAGTTTACGAAAGAAAACTTGAAAATGGTGAAGAAATTCTTTGTCAAAGATGTTTTAGATTGAAACACTACGGTATCTTTAAAGAATACGCGCAGGAAAACGATATTTTAGATTTTTTGAAAACTTCTAAGAACCATTTTGATAAATATGTCTTTGTGTTCGATATATTTGATTTCGATGGAACATATAGAAAAGAAGTAATAGACCTGATTAAAGACAAACCAATCTATTATGTGGCAAACAAATTCGATACGCTCCCGAGGGCTGTTAGTGCAAACCAACTAAAAGAATGGTTACTCAAAAGGTTGGAATTTTTCGACGAGAAGAAAGATAAAATCTTTATCACAAGCACAAAACATGGTTTTGGGATGACAAAATTGAAAGAAACTTTGGAAAAAGATGAAGGAAAGATTCTATTTATTGGAACCACAAACGTTGGAAAATCGTCTCTATTAGGCCATATGTACAAAGATATCGATGTTTTGGCATCACCTTTCCCAAAGACAACTATCGGAATTTTGGAAATAGAAGTCGATAAAAAGTTGAGAATTTTTGATTCACCTGGTATAATAGTTAATGATAGGGTTATAGACCTGTTGAGTAGTGAGTGTCAAGCAAAAGTTTTGGGAAAAGGTGAAACTTCGAGAAAGACTTTTAAAATTGATAACAATACTCATCTTTTTATCAGCGGTCTTTGTAAACTCCAAGTCGAGTTTGAAGGAGAGTACAAACCTATTTTTCAGGTCTTTCTTCCAAAATCAGTAACTCTTCATCAAACTAAAAACGTTAATTTTATCAACAATTTCACAAAACACTTTGGTGGAATATTATTTCCACCATGTTCGTCTGAAGAGCATTCGGAACTTCAGTACAAAATAGTTGAAGTTGGTTTTAATGAAGAAGTTGAAATAGCTATCCCAGGTCTTTGCTGGATAAATATAAAGAGAGGTACTGGAAGGTTTAGATTAATGATTCCTACTAATGTTTCACCTGTAATAAGAGAACCTTTAATAAAACCAATTAGAGATTGAGGAGGTTTTGTAGATGAAAAAAGTTGAGTTTCCAGTTGTTGTTGGAGTAAGTAACAGACATGTTCACCTTTCAAGAGAAGATGTAGACATACTCTTTGGTCCCGGTTATCAACTAACACCAATTAAAGATCTCGGTCAACCTGGTCAATTCGCATGTAAAGAGACCGTGACAATCGTTGGACCAAAAGGCTCAATTGAAACTGTTCGTGTCCTCGGACCTGAAAGAAAAGAAACACAAGTTGAGGTTTCACTAACGGACTGCTTCAAACTTGGAGTTAATCCACCAGTCAGAGACAGTGGTGACCTGGAAGGCACACCTGGAATTGAAATTATTGGACCAAACGGAAAAGTCGTAAAAGAAAGAGGAGTAATAGTAGCAAAGAGACACATTCATATGCACACAAGTGATGCTGAAAAATTTGGTGTAAAAGATAAAGAAATTGTTATGGTAGCTGTTGAACACGGTGATAGAAAACTCATATTCGATGATGTTCTTATAAGAGTTCATGAAAAATTTGCTCTTGAATTTCACGTTGACACTGACGAAGCTAACGCTGCAGGTTTGAAAAACGGAGACAACGTTTACGTTATAAAAAAGGAATAAGGAGCTATGGGCATAAAGGTAATTTACGAAAACAAAGAACACTTTTTTGAAAAAGAAAAGATGAAAGTAATAGAGATATTGCAAACTCTACAGCTCAATCCAGAAGAGCACATCGTTGTTGTTAACGAACAACTTTATACGGAAGATAGAGTCGTGAAGTCTTCTGACGAAATTCGAATTTTTAAAGTTACAAGTAGTGGATAAAATACGGTTTTAGGGGGTCACACTTTGAGCACATTTCTGTTAATAGTTACTGCAACATCTGTTCTTCTAAACTTTTTAGTGATTCGTGCACTTCTGAAAGTAAATAAAAAGCTCAAAAGCAAAGAGATTATCTCTGAAAAGGTATTTAGCCTTTTTATCAACTCAAAAGAAATAGTTTCTTTGAGAAGTGAGCCTTTTTACAAAAACCTTTGTGATATCTTTTTCGATTTCTTTCCAGATACAAAAAAGTTAATACTGATGTCAAGAGATAGTGAAAATTTCAAGTTAGTTCATACGAGAAATGTTGAACTTCCAAGTTTAGTTATTCCGAGATTTGAACTCCCATTTTCTGAAGGCTCAGCTAAAGAGATTGAAATTTCAAAGATTCCAGTCCTTTCAAATCACATTCAAAGTACTAGTGAAAAATTTTACGTATTTGATGTAAGGATCGGTGGTGAAATAAAAGCAAAATTCTTCATTGAGAAATCTCCTTTTAGTGAAGAGGAAATGAAACTTTTAAGGATATTAAATTCTCTGTATTCAACCATGATAGCAACTCATGAATATATAATAAACCAAGGAAAATTCCAAAAAGACATAATATTAACGATAATAAGAATCTTGGAATATCACGATGCTTACACAAAAGGACATTCGAAGAATGTTGCAACCATAGCATCCTTAATTGCGGAGAAAATGGGACTTTCTGACGAAGAAATTAGAAAAAGTTACTGGGCTGGACTTGTGCACGATATTGGTAAAATCGTTGTTAGCGATTCCATACTTAATAAAGAGGGAAAGTTAACTATTGAAGAATTTGAAGTAATCAAAAAACATCCAGTTTATGGTCACGATTTCCTTTCCAATTCCACAGAGCTTAAGGAACTTGCTGTATATGTTTTATCACACCATGAACGATGGGATGGCACCGGATATCCTTACGGACTAAAAGGAGAGGAAATTCCACTTATTGCAAGAATCATCTCCGTTGCGGACGCTTGGGACGCTATGAAAAGTAAAAGGTCATACCGAAATTCACTAAGTGATGAAGAAGCTTTGGAACAACTGATACAACACTCCGGAAAGCAATTTGATCCAAAAGTAGTAAATGTTTTCATAACAAGTGTGTATAAAAATTTCAAATCCAGTTGAGGAGGTCGAACGATATGCTTCGATTTGTTGTTAATAAAAATGAAATTGAGCAAAAAATTAGTATGGCTTCATCAGTTATCGGCAGTAAATCATTGGATCCGATACTACAGTGCTTACTCTTTAAACCTTCAAACGGAACCATAAGTATCAACGCTACTGACCTTCAAACATCAGTTATCGCAAAAGTTGCTGTGGGTGAATACGAAGGAACAGATTCATTTGCGGTCGATGCGGACCTTATAGATGAAATAATCAAAAATCTTGGTACTGAAGAGATACAGTTCGAATATGCAAATAACAAACTTACAATAAGAAGTGGAACATCAAAATACGAAATTCTCACATTTTCGGAAATTGAAAAATTCCCAAGTATTGAACTCGGAGATAGTGGCGTTAAATTCACGATAGATACAACAATTTTGGCGGATATGCTTGAAAAGGTTACATACGCAGCGTCAACTGAAACAGCTATGAGACAGCTTAATGGAGTCTATTGGGAAATTGTCGGTGGATATTTGAGGCTCGTTGCAAGTGATGGATACAGGTTAGCTTTGAGCGAACAAAAGGTTGAGCTTGAAAATGAATTCGATTTCATTCTTTCATTAAAGAGTATAAAAGAGCTTCAAAAATTCCTTTCGTCAACCTCTTCACCAACAGTTGAGATTATTTATGATCATTCAAGAATCTCGATATGTTCGGAAGAAACGGTTATGATAATTAGAACCGTAGATGAGACTTTCCCAGATTACAAGAGAGTCCTTCCAAAAGCATTCAAAACAAGAACTGTTATCAAAACTGCAGAATTTGAAAACGCTCTTAAAAGGGTTATGGTTATCGCAAAAAGAGGAAATGAACGTGTTCAACTAAGAATATATGAAGATACTATGGAAATCACAAGCCAGAGTTCAGACTTTGGTGAAGCGTTGGAAAAAATTTCAATTCAAAAAGAAGGTAGTGATATGATAATTAACTTCAACCCAAAATTCTTAGCAGAAGCTATCAGACACGTCGATGAAGAAGAAGTTGAATTTAACTTCGTTGATAATCTGAGTCCGCTTCAAATAAATCCTGTAACGATGAGTGGTTATATGTATATAGTTTTGCCGATGAGAGCATAAGATATGCTAAAAGTTGCGAAACTGACTAAAAAATATTCGAAAAAAATTGTCTTAAGTAACGTGAATTTCGAGGTCAAAAAAGGAACGATCTTAACAGTTTTAGGTGAAAATGGAAGCGGTAAGAGTACACTTTTGAAAATTATCGCTACTTTTATTGCACCAACAGCTGGAAGTGTCTTTTATGAAGATATCGATGTATTTAAAAACCTATCAACCTACAGACAAAAAATTTCATTCATTGACGAAGACGGAACCTTTTTAGATAGACTTACGGTGAAAAATAACTTAAAATACGTTCAAAAACTCTTTCGATCGAGTAAAAACATCGAGGAAATTATAGAAAAAACTAAGCTCTCTCAGTTTTTGAACGAATTTCCAACAAGTTTATCAAAAGGTACAAGGCAAAGGCTTTCTTTAGCGATAGCTTCGCTTAAAGAACCTGAAATAATATTATTTGATGAACCAGCAGAAGGAATAGATTTTGAATCCCTTGAAGTAATTAGAGAATTTTTGATTAACTGGAAGAAACAGGGAAAGATAATTCTGTACGTAACACACAACGATAATGAAATAGATTTTCTAACAGATGAAATACTGATTCTTAAAGATGGTTCTCTTGAGTATTTCGGAACGAAGGATGAATTTTACAAAAGTTTTGGAGAGTATTACGAAGTTTGGACAAAAAACTTTGAAAAAAGGATTATCTCAAAGAACGAATTTGTAAGTTTCTCAAACAATGTAACCTATACAAGAAAACTTGGATTTAGGGAAACACTCAATTTTGTTTCAAGGAGTGAGAACTATAGTACTCAACGGTGAAAAATGCAAACTTAGACCATTGGAATTAAGCGATGTAAAAGAAATAGTGAAACATATAAACGACTTGGAACTCAAAGAATATCTGAGTACCATTTTCCCATTTAACGAAGCTCTCGAAACTGAATGGATTAAAAGCCTAAGTTCTAAAAAAAATGAGGTACATTTTGGAATTGAATTTGATGGAAATTTAGTTGGTACCACAGGATTAAGGGATATTGACTTTGTATCAAAGCATGCAGAATTTGGTATAATGATATTCAACAAAGATTACTGGAACAAAGGAATAGGAACTGAAGCGACAAAATTGATTTTAAAATACAGTTTTGAAATACTCGGACTCCACAGGATTATGCTCAAGGTCTTTGAATCAAACACACGAGCATTCAAAGTGTACGAAAAATGCGGTTTTAAAGTTGAAGGAAGAGAAAGACAAGCTGTACAAAGAAAAGGAAAGTTTGAAGATTTCATTGTTATGAGTATATTGGAACAAGAATACTATAAGATATATTCGGGGGGATAGTTTTGATACTCAAAGGAGATAAATGTATTTTGAGATCCTTAGAAATCAACGATGCAAAAGAGATTGCAAAGTATATTAATGACGAAGAATTGAAAGAATATTTGTCAAACATTTTCCCATTTAATACATTTATGGAGGAAGAACTCATAAAACGGGTTAGCCAAAAAAGCAACGATGTTTACTTTGCTATCGAAGCTGATGGTACAGTAGTTGGGACAACAGTTCTGTACGAAATTGATTACATTTCGAGAAGATCGGAGTTTGGAGTTGCTATTTACAACAAGAACTACTGGAACAAAGGGATAGGAACTGAAGTTTTAAAACTGATGTTAAAGTATGGTTTTGAAGTGTTAGGTCTAAATAGGATAATGTTAAGAGCTTTCGAAGAAAACAAAAGAATGATAGCTGTTGCAGAAAAGTTCGGTTTCATTTTTGAAGGAAGAGAACGTCAAGGAAGGATTTTTAAAGGTAGAAGTTCTGATATAATTATTATGAGTCTTTTAGCTGACGAATACTGGAGAAACCTTTCATAATGTATGTAGGAGGTGAAAATCTATGTTTTTTTACGACCCAACTTTTATATTACTTATTCCCGCATTACTTTTAGCTATTTGGGCACAAGCTACGGTACAATCCAATTTCTCGAAATATTCTAAAGTTCGTTCAAACCTTGGTATGACAGGAGCGGATCTTGCACGTTTTATTCTTGATTCAGCAGGTTTATACGATGTCAGAATTGAACTAATACCAGGTTCTTTGACAGACCATTACGATCCAAGAGCTAAAGTGGTTAGACTTTCGCAAGCAACTTACAACAGTTCTTCTATCGCAGCACTCGGTGTTGTCGCTCATGAAATAGGTCATGCTATTCAGCACAAAGAACGCTATGCACCACTGGTTGTGAGAAATTCGATAGCTCCGGTTGCAGCATTTTCATCAAACTTAGCTTGGTTATTCTTTATACTCGGTTTATTCACAGAATTCTTAGGACTCGCAAGGCTCGGGATACTCTTGTTCTTAGCGGTAGTTCTCTTTTCTATAATAACTCTTCCTGTTGAATTTGACGCAAGTAAAAGAGCTGTCAAAATCCTAGAGAGAAGCCTAATGATGCCAGCAAGTGAGCTTAAAGGTGTTAAAGAGGTACTTACTGCAGCGGCAATGACCTATGTTGCATCAACGTTAATGGCTATAATGCAACTATTAAGAATGATTCTTATCGCAAGAAACAGAGATTGAAAAACTAAACGAATAGAAAAGGCAGTCTCACGACTGCCTTTTCTATTCTATGCTTTCAATCAAATCTTTTATAACGCCCTTACATTCTTCCGGTAATTTATCATACCCTCCATTTTCCGTTTCCTTGTTTTCGATGAACTTGATTCTCTTAATAAGAGATTCTTTTAGCATTGATTTATACGACTCGTCTCCTAACTCTGGTTTAAAACCCTCTACATTGATAAAACAAATCTTTGGTAAGAAACGTTCAAATTGAGCTGTTCCATCTACTATAGATTCTATTATCTCCAAAGTTAATTCTTTCGGGACTTTTTTGTCAACAAAATAACCAGTGTTGATTACGAAACATTTTACACCTTTTTCAAACAAAGTTTTGAACTTAATATAGTCTTCTGACAACGGATAAGTTCTGAATGGATTTGCGTAAGGTTCAAATACAAGTGCCTCTGGATCAACAACGGGTAAAAGCTTTTCAGCGCTTGTTCTTTTCGTTGCAAGTGTAGCACCAAAAGTTGAAGCCAAGACAGGATCTTCAATTCGAATTACTGGTGGAAGGACTGGATCCTTCATAATCCAAAAGATGGCATTTATCGGCTCATCTATTTTGTCAACTCTGTTCGGTGACCATAATTTAGATTTGATAGCTCGTCCATTCCCATTTCTTACATCTTCCATAACAGGAAGTTTCCTACCGAACTTGTCTATCGTAACACCGCAATTTTGTATTGTCAAAAGATATTTGTTATCTTCGCTCGTCAACGGATAGTCTGAAGTTTTATCGAAATAGGAAGGTTCCAAAGCTATCGATGAAAGGTCTTCAAGGTTAATGACAAGCGCATCATCATGAAGAACGGTTATATTGTACTTCCCTCCGTGTTTTGCGTGAGTAAGTGTCGATTTTCCTGAACCTGAGAGTCCAAAAAATGCGCAGACGTACTTTTTACCGTCTCGTTCATATTTCTTCAGTCCACCATGACAAGCAACATAACCTTGCCTGTTTCCTATCGACCAACCTAAAGTCAACGTTCCTTTTTTGAATTCACCGAAATATCGCATTCCAAGAAGTGCTGCACAATTATTTTTTGGATCAAAAAGTGCAAGTCCACCAGGGAACGAAGGATGCGACCAATCTGGATCTGTAAAAATAAAGATATCAGGTTCATTTAAAAACTTTGAATTTTCATACATTTTAGCATACTCTGGTGTTAGATCTTGGAAGTTCAAAAGCCAATTGTACACAGTGTTTTCAAAACCTTCAGGAACAAGAATGTGGTTTTTTACAATAAAATCTTTGTCCAGGCCTGTGTATGATATAGCATGGTACATCTTCTTAAATCTTGTACCATAAATCGCTTCTCTCAAAACTTCAGCTAACATTTCTCCATCAACACCAGGCATACCGATAATCTTTCTTGCACCGGCAAACCTTCCCACAGTTGCACCATCATTAAAGAGTAAAACTTTCGTTCCTTCATCAAGGTTCTGAACTTCCGGTTTGTAAACATCCATATCAAGAACTACGGTACCACTTGTTGTTTTAGCTTTCTTGTATGCCTCTCTTCTAGAAGTCAAAAGTTCAACGTTATTACCATAAAAAGCTGACTCTATAGTCGTTTTTATCCTGGAAAAACTTTTTGGAGTTATCTCGGAAATCTCCCAAGAACCTCTTGTAGCCATAACCACACTCCTTCCTGATAATCTATATAAAATATTGTACGCCTAATCTATATGTTTGTTAAACGAAGCATACTCAAACATACCTTTGTATACTGAAAAAATACAATATTTATTTTCGAAAGTGCTCATTGATAAACTATTTTGAAACAAAATCAGGTTACATGATGCAAATTGGAAAAAAAGTGGTATAATAGTTAAAAAAATAAACAGTTTAATGTTTGAACTATTTTCGGAAATAACACTCTAGTTACGAAAGGAGATGATGGGGAATGGTTGAAAGATACTCAGGAACTGAAAGTGTCTTTGAGAAAACTCTTGATTTAGTAACAAATTTTTTGGCAGTCTTTCCTAAAATTGCCGAGTTAGAGAACATGAAAACGTTCGAACTGTACATATTCTTGCTTATTGGGAGGTTTAAAAGGATAAGTGCAAAAGAACTGTTAAAGCTACTAAGTATCTCTAAAGCAAATCTAAGTTTAACATTGAACAGTCTTAGGGAAAAAGGACTGTTGTTTGAAGAAAGAGACCCACAAGATCGTAGGATTGTTTTAATTGAACTAAGCGTGAGAGGAAAAAATCTGTACGAAAAATTCTTAAGTAGTTTTGAAAAAATTAGTGAGTCAGTTATTAAACAACTGAGTGTAATTGAAAAAAGGAACATTGAAGAAGGTTTCGAGTTAATTCATCAACTTTCAAAAAAGGTTTCAGAAGAGCTTTTGAAGGAGGGATTAAAATGATACTCCTGACCGGGGTTACGGGAAACTTGGGATATTTTCTTGCAAAAGAATTATCTAAGAAAGCCAAAGTCGTTGGAATCGTTAATCCCGCTGAAAAAGATAGCGAAAATGTGACCAAACTCTACGAAATTGATAATTTACAGCTAATTCTTGCCGATGTCAGGGAAGATTTTTCTGAGAAAATAGATAACATAGATACGGTTATACACACGGCATCCGTGATATCAATAGCTCCTGGACACAAGAAGCGTATATTTTCAGTTAATGTTGGTGGTACCGAAAATCTTTTAAAAATAGCAAAGAAACAAAGAGCAAGTTTTATCTATGTTAGTAGTGTTCATGCTTTCTCAGAAGTTCCTAAAGGTTCTGTAATAACTGAAGCTACAGAGATAGATGAAGATAAAGTTACTGGAAATTATGCCAAATCAAAAGCTATCGCAACTAAGATGGTCTTGAAAGAAAGAGGAAATGGAATGGACATAACTGTGGTCTTTCCAACCGGAATAATAAACCCGTTCGATACATCAAGAGGTTTCATTTCAAAAGTTGTCAGTAAGTATTGTTCTGGCAAACTTAAATACACAATAAATGGTTCATTCGATTTTGTCGATGTTAGAGATGTTGTAAATGCAATAGTTAAAATGTACGAAAACAGCCTTTTTGATGAATACATTCTAAGCGGTGAAAAACTTGACTTTTCAGGTCTTCCTAAAATCTGTGGACTTAAAAAATATAAGGTTTTAGACAGCTTTTCTGCAGAGTGTTACGCATATCTTTGTGCCTTTGGAACTTTCTTTGGAGTTGAAAGCGAGTTTCTTCCCTATGCGCTTCACACCTTAAGTTTAGAATATACATTTTCACACAACAAAGCATCAAATGAATTTGGATACTCACCAAGAAATATACATACGACTTTGAAAGAGCTTATCGAAAATATTAAGAGAGAACGTGTACCCGCAGTTGTTTAGAAAATTATTTTTCCACATTTTACGACATGTTCCACGAAGTTTTCCTGGAACATATACGGAATATCTAAAAACTCATACGTTGAATACAAAACAATATCGGCATCGTAATTTGGATGTATTAATCCCGAATTAACACCAAGTAAATAAGAACTATTCGCAGTGTAAGCACAAAGTGCTTCTTCCCAATCCATTTGCAAAAACCTAATAGCCAAATATAAAACGAAACTTGGACTATATAGAGGCGAGGAACCAGGGTTAAAATCAGAACCTAAAGCAACGGGAATCGCTGAATCAATTATCTTTCGTGCCTGAGCGAATTGTTCGCCAAGGTAAAAACTTGTTGAAGGCATCAAAACTACCATAGTATCTGAGTTCTTAAGTTTTTCTATATCTTTGTCAGTTATTTTTAGTACATGGTCAACACTCTTTGCACCAACTTCTACTCCAAAAATCGTTGCACCAACGTTTTCTATCTCATCAGCATGAAATCTTAGGTCGTACCCTAAATCCTTCGCATAAAGAGCTATTTCCTTAATTTCTTGTGGAGAAAAAACTCCTTTGTCTAAGAATGCATCGAAGAATTTTACATTGTGGTGTTTTTTAATCTCTTCAAGTCTACTTTTAACTTCATCAAAATAATTCTCTTTTTCCACACGTGCGTGGAAAGGTAAAAATGTCTTCACTATGGTCTGAGGAACTCTACTTTCCAGTTCTTTCAAAATCTCAAGTTGTTTTATCTCGTTTTCAATAGTCAATCCATAACCCGTTTTACACTCTACTGTTGTAACCCCAAAAGAGAGCATTTTTGAGAGTAACCTTTCGTTGAAACGAATTATTTCATCTTTATCAGTAACATCAATCTTTTTTGCACTGTTGTATATTCCCCCACCAGCATTCAATATATCTATGTATTTTGCTCCCTTTGCTCTCACATAAAATTCATTTGATCTTGAACCATAGAAAGGAATATGCGTATGTGCATCAGCAAAACCTGGTATAACAAGTTTACCTTTTATGTCAGCTCTTTGATGTTTTCTCAAATCAACTATCTTTCCATTTTCTATAACGATATCAACATCTAAATATTCCTTTACGTTCTTCATCTCTTTTCCAGAAAAAGGTGGATTCCCTTCAAAAGTTAAAATTCTTTCAGCATGTACTCTTAACATGGGAATATCCTCCTTGTCGCTTGATTTCCCATCAGCTTAGAAATACAACTTTTTTACTTGCTCAAACAATTTTCTTATTGCTTTCGCTCTATGGCTAATCTCATTTTTGACCTCTTCTCCAAGTTCGCCAAAGGTTTTTTCGTAGCCTTCTGGTATAAAGAAAGGATCGTAGCCAAAGCCGTTCGTTCCTCTTATTTCAAAAGCAATTCTTCCTCTAACCTCTTCTTGAACTGAGATTAGAATATCTTTCGCTGGATCAAAAAACGAAGCACTACAAACAAATTTAGCGTTTCTGTTTTGCACGGTTTTCAATTCTTGCAAAAGCGTTTTCATCTTTTCTTCATAACTTTTGCCTTCCAAAAACCTTGCACTTTGAACGCCAGGTTTACCACCTAAGGCTTCTATGCATAATCCTGAATCATCTGATATAACCGGTTTGTTCAATCTAAACCCGTAAAAAAGCGCTTTCTTAATTGAATTTTCATAGAAAGTCTCACCATTTTCATCAACGTGAACATCTATCGGAGAAACTTCCAGCTCTACCCACTCTGGAACGATTAAACTGATTTCTTTAAGTTTGTGATTATTCTTAGTGGCTAAATATACTTTCATATTTTCACAGTACCTCCTCCAACATCACACCGTCTCTTTCAAGTTTTTTCCTCAAGTAAACACCCGTTATCGATTTTCCGTTTTTGGCTATTTCTTTCGGAGTTCCAGTTGCAACAACTTCTCCACCAAAATCTCCACCTTCAGGTCCCAAATCAATTATGTAATCGGCGCACTTGACAACATCTAAGTTATGTTCAATCACTAAAACTGTGTTCCCTTTATCAACAAGTCTGTTCAAAACTTCAATAAGTTTTCTGACATCTTCGTAATGGAGCCCTACTGTGGGTTCGTCTAAAATGTAAAGTGTTCTTCCGGTAGCCCGTTTCCTTAGTTCTGAAGCTAACTTGATTCTTTGAGCTTCTCCACCTGAAAGAGTCGTAGCGGGTTGACCTAATTTAATATATCCAAGTCCCACGTCATACAAAACTTGTAGTGTATCCTTTATGTTCGGAATATTTTTGAAAAATTCTAAGGCTTCCTCGACAGACATATCCAAAACGTCAGCTATATTTTTACCTTTGTAGTAAACTTCCAAAGTTTCGCTGTTATACCTTTTTCCACCGCAAACATCACATTCTACAAAGACATCAGGTAAAAAGAGCATTTCAACTTTCACAAGTCCCTGACCTTGACAGTTTTCACAACGTCCTCCTTTAACGTTGAACGAAAATCTTCCTTTTGTGTAACCACGAGCTTTAGCTTCAGGAGTCATTGCAAAAAGTTCCCGTATCTCATCGAAAACCTTTGTGTAAGTTGCAGGGTTACTTCTCGGAGTTCTTCCGATAGGTGATTGGTCGATCATTATCACTTTATCTATATTCTCAAGACCAATAATTTCTCTGTGCTTACCAACAGGATACTTTGTCTTATGTAACCTGTTCGATATAGCTGGATAAATAGTATCGATGACAAGAGAACTCTTTCCAGAACCGCTGACTCCCGTGACACAAACAAATGTACCAAGTGGTATCTCAACATCTATATCTTTGAGGTTGTTATGTTGAGCCCCTTTAATTACAATCTTTCCACCGTTTCCAGGTCTTCTGAAAGTTGGAACGGGGATTTTCAATTTCCCTGAAAGATACTTACCTGTCAGAGAATTTTCGTACTTTTTTATTTCACTGATTGTGCCAGAAAAAATCAAGTTACCGCCGTTGATACCTGCACCAGGTCCTATGTCAATTATATAATCAGCGCTCTCAATAACATCTTCGTCATGTTCAACAACTATAACAGTGTTCCCTAAATCTCTAAGCTCTCTTAACATTCTTATCAATCTGTCATTATCTCTCTGATGCAATCCAACTGTCGGTTCATCTAAAACGTATATAACTCCAGTTAACTTGGAACCAAGTTGCGTTGCAAGTCTTATTCTTTGTGCTTCGCCCCCTGAAAGTGTTCTAACATTCCTCGACAATGATATGTATCCAAGTCCAACATCGTTTAAGAATCTCAGTCTTTTTTCTATTTCGTTTATCAGATCTCTGACTGTTTCGAGTTGCTTTTCTGTGAGCGAGCTTTTCAGGTCTTCGATGAATTTGAGTTCAGCCGAGATACTCATTTCTGTAAGATCGATTATATTCTTTCCATTTATATAAACACTCAACGCTTCTTCCCTAAGTCTTTTTCCGTGACAGTCTTGACAAACCCTTTCAACAAAGAAATTCTCAACCATCCATTGGCGCATCTCTTCGGAAGTGTACTCTTCATATCTTTCCTTAACTAATCTTAAAAACCCTTCGAAATACTCAGTTCCATACAGTAATGCATTTTTGACTTTTTCATTCTGAGCGTTAAATGGCTTTTTTAAATCCCCACCGTATTCTCTAACAATTCTTTCAATCCTTGTAGGTAGCCATCCGTCAGATTTATGCGGTATTCTTAAACCTTCGATTATCGGCAAATCTTCGTCAAAGATCGATTCTTCATCAACTTCGAGTCTGAATCCAAGTCCATGACAAGAAGGACAAGCTCCGTAAGGAGCGTTGAAAGAAAATAGTTTAGGATTTATTTCAGGGAAAGAAACTCCGCATTCAAGACAGGAAAGTTTTTCAGAGAAAAGTTTTGAGAATTTATCAGATTTTATGGTGACAAACCCATTTCCCTCTTTAAGTGCAGTTTCGAGAGATTGGAAAAGTCTATGTCGATTATCTTCTGAAACGGATAATCTATCAACAACAAGGTAAATCGTATGTCTGACGTTTTTATTTAGTTCAGGAACTTCCTCGAGTCTGTATAGGATACCATCTATTTCTATTCTCGAATAACCGGACTTGATAAAATGCTCGATATCGTCTTTGAAGGTTCCCTTCTTTTCTATCGCTATCGGGGAAAGAATTTGTATTCTCTCACCTTTGAACTCATTGAATATTTTTTCCACCATTTCATCAATACTCATCTTAACTAACTCTTTTCCACATTTTGGACAATGTGGAACACCAAGTTGAGCATACATAACCCTGAGATAGTCGTAAATCTCTGTTACCGTTCCAACAGTTGAACGTGGGTTATGAGAAACACTTTTTTGGTCTATCGCAATTGATGGTGAAAGACCTTCTATACTATCAACCTCAGGTTTTTTTAGTTCACCAATGAATTGACGAGCGTAAGTGGAAAGACTTTCCAAATATCTTCTCTGACCTTCGACGTATATAGTATCTAAAGCTAAAGAGGTCTTTCCTGAACCGGAAAGACCTGTAATAACTACAAGCGAATTTTTTGGAATCTCAACATCCAAAGACTTAAGATTATGTACTCTTGCACCTTTGACAACTATTTTATTACTAATCATTTTTTAGATTATTACCTCCTGGAGAAAGTTCTGTTTATGAACGGTAATAGTATGAATATTTGGATAAACGTAAATATTGAAAGTTCAACTACTACTGCAACTAACTTCCTAAGAATATCTTCATCGGACAAAAAGACATATCTTGATGTTTGAAATGGGAAAAATATTGTTATTAAGACTATCAAAAAGCTTACAACAAAGACTCCGAAAGAGACTTTCAGTGTACTCCAAGCCTGTTCAAGATTTCTTTCCAAAACTTCTATCCTTTCCTCTAATTTCTCAAAATTTTCGTAAGTAATTTTTTGTTCTTCATTTTCAAATTCTTCAGGCATATATTTGCCCCCTTTACAACTTTAAGATAGCCTTAGCTATCATAAAGAAGATTGCCATACCTGCCAAGTCTGCGATCGTTGTAATAAGCGGGCTTGCCAACAGTGCCGGGTCAATACCAAGAGCCAACCCCATAAAAGGAAGCATCGCACCTATTGTATTAGCTACGATTATTATTAACGTTAAGGAAATGCCAGCTGATAGATTCACAAGTACATCATTCGTTATCAAGAAACCTCTTGCAAAAAGTAAAATTCCCAACGAAATACCAAGAACCGCTCCTATCAGAAGTTCTTTTAAGAGTACTCTCCACCAATCTTTAAGTTTAACTTCCTTAAGCGCTAAACTTCTTATCAAAATTGAACTACTTTGACCACCTGTATTTCCACCAGCATCAACCATCGTTGCCATAAAAGCAGTTAAAATTGTTACCTGTGCAATCAAATCTTCGTATCTTTTTACAACAAATGCACTCAAACTTTGGAGAAGTAGAAGTCCTGCGAGCCACGGCAAACGATTTTTTATGAATATCAAAGATGGTGTATGAAAATACGATGTCGTAGTCTTGGTAACACCAGCCATTTTGTGTATGTCTTCCGTAAATTCTTCATCGATGACTTCAAATACGTCTGACGTTGTGATAATACCGACTAATCTGAGGTCATTATCAACTACTGGAATAACGTTGAGTTCGTACTTCTTCATAAGTTCTGCAACTTCTTCTTGGTCTGTAGTTGTCTGAACGTAAACCGGATTTGGTTCGTATATATCTTCAATCAATTCTTCAGGATCCGCAAAAAGTAATTCTTCCAATTTCACAGTTCCTATAAGAGTTCGATCTTCTTCAACAACAAAAATTGTATATATTGTATCCGCTTCACGTCCATATTTTCTGACCTTTTCTAATGCTTCTTTAACTGTGTTATTACGGTAGACATACACAAAATTAGGTGACATCACCCTACCTGCAGAGTTTTCAGGGTAATTAAGAATTTCGAGTGTCTCTTCCCTCTCATCTTTTGGAAGGAGAGCTAAAAGTTTTGTTACAACATCAGCAGGTAGTTCATCAAACAAATCTACCCTGTCTGCAGGCTCCATGTTTCGTATAATGTTTTTGACTTCCTCATCTGTAAAGAGTTTCAACAGTTCAATTTGTTCATCGAATTCCAAGTGGGAAAAAACTTCAGCGGCAAGCTTTTTGGGGAGCAAACGAAAAATGATAGCTTTTTCAGCTGATTCCAAACCTTCAATTGTTTCGTATATCACAGCAGGTTCTTGGTCTTCTAAAAGGAGCTTTAAAGTTTTAAGGTCTCCTCTTTCAATGAGTTTTCTAACATCAATTTGGACGTTGATCTTCATCTTTTCCCTCCTATCTGTATTAGATTTTTTACGGCGGTTCACTCAAATAACACAAACTACTGGGGTAATCCACAAAATACACCTCCTCGTGTCTTTAAACTGTGGTATTTATATTATAACAACTTCCATTGTTATTTAAAGCTACAATTTTATGAACTAATTGAAACAATTTGAAAATAGTAGTAAAATGTGATTAGAGAACAGATTAAATTCTGGAGGCGGTTTAGATGTTAAAGTTACTAATCATGTTCTTTATACTGGTTTGGGCTATTAAAACTGTGCTTGTTACTCTCAACGTCTTCAAACTTAGGAAATCCAACGTTCCAGACGTTTTTAAGGATATCGTAACAGAAGAAGAGTATCAGAAATCGAAGTTATATCTTGAAGAAGTCCAAAGTCTGGAGGTAATTGAGGATTATGCATCACTCCTCTTAAAGATTTTGCTCGTTGTTTTTGGTCTAAATTTCATTGAGCTATGGCTATCTTCTATCAAATTCCAACCTTGGTTAAATTCTTTCTTAGTTTGGGGAAGTCTTGTTCTTATCTACACATTGTATGAACTTCCTTTTTCAATATACAGAAGCTTGAAAATTGAAAAGAAATACGGTGTTAGTACTGAAAAACTACCAGGAATTCTGAAAGATACCGGACTTTCACTAATTATTGGACTAACCTTAATTTTTCTCTTAACACCTGTGATAAATTTCGTTCTTTCACTTCAAAATTGGTGGATATATATGACGATACTTTCTGTCCTTCTTGTCATTTTGCAACTTTGGGTGTTTCCACTTTTGATAGCACCACTTTTTAATAAATTTACACCATACGAAGGAGAACTGAAAGATTCACTAATCGAACTTGCAAAAAAGTCTGGATTTAATGTTGAGAAAGTCTTCGTCATGGATGCATCCAAACGAACAAAAAAAGCGAACGCATATGTTACGGGGGTTGGAAATTCAAAACGAATTGTCTTGTACGATACGATTTTAGATTACCCTAAAGAAGAAATATTGGCAATATTTGCTCACGAGCTTGGACATGCGAAACACAAGCATATCTCAAAAAGAATTGTTCAGCTGCTTGTCCTAATCAGTTTATTCTTTTACGTTTCAAACATCTTTTTAAACAAAGCTGATCAAGAATTTTTGTTCAACGAAATTGCCACAAAAGGAATTATTTTGCTGATTTTCGTCAACGTTTTGACGTTTTTCACGATGCCAATTTTGAGCTATTTGTCAAGAAAAGACGAATATCAAGCTGACGAGTACTCAGCAAAAATGCTTGGTTCACCAGAACCACTTATCCGAAGTTTAAAAAGGCTTGTAAAACAAAATCTGTCAAATCTCAATCCTCACAAACTTTATGCTCTTTGGTTCTATACGCATCCAACACCAGTTGAAAGAATATTGAATTTGGAAAGATTTAAAAATTAGCAGACACAAGAGCAAGGATTATTACAACTATTCCCAAGGCTTGTTTTGTACTGAGTGTGTCACCTAAGATTAACACAGAAAGAATCATAGCAAATAAAGGTTCGCCAACAAAGATGAGACCTGCTGTGTTACTGCCAACAACTTTTTGATAATTTAATTGGATTATCAACGCCAAAATCGTTGCGGTAACAGCTGTCCATAATGCTACACCAACTGCAGGTAGTCCTATATTCCAATTCCCAGTTATTCCCAAAAGTGAATTAACAATCGCTACCGTTAAAAATTGAGGTGTTAAAAGTTTTGTGTATTCGATTTTTCTTGAAAACTCTGTTACCAAAACAACGTGTATTGCATACATTAGAGCACATATCACAGTTAGAAAATCCCCAAAATTAAATCCCTGAAGGTTGTCGGTAAGGAGATAATTACCAATTAAGGCTGCAAAGAAACCTAATAAATGGATTTTCTTCGGTTTTTCACCTTCGATTAAGAAAGAAAAAATAGGTATTAGTACAATGTACAGCGATGTTATAAATCCACTTTTTGTTGAGGTTGTAAGTGTTAATCCCCAAGTTTGTGTAGCATATGCAATCGAAAGAACTAGCCCTAATATTGTACCGTACTTGAAATCACCTTTTCTGAAAAAAAGAAACGATAAGACAGTTGCAATCCAAAATCTAGCAGCGTTGTACACAAAAGGTGAAACGTTTTCCGTAAGAATGAGCTTTTGTATAGGAAAAGTCAATCCCCAAAAGAAGGTCAATACCAAGAGCCAAAAGATAGCTACTGCTTTGTCTTTTCCCATCTTTTTCAAATGCCCCCTCAATAATTATTTCTTTCCAACCGGTGCAAGGTATACCACAAACTCATCTTCACCATCTAACCCAACAAATCTGTCCACAAGTTCCTGAGAATATGCTGCAATCGCACAAGTTCCAGCGTTTATTTCTTCGCAAGCTAAATAGAGATTCTGACAAATATGTCCAGCATCTAAAAGTATCACTTTGTGTGAAGCTGGACCGTATCTCCATTCCGTTCTATATGGAATCGCAGCCCAAAAGAAAACTACTGCAGCAGTTCCAACAAACACTTGTTCAAGTGTTGCTTGAATTATTCTCTCACGAGCGTTTGGAATGTATCTGATAAATTCAAGTGTATGTACAACAGGAAGATATCGGTATAAACCTTCTTCTAAACCTTCAACGTTCAAAACGTATAGATAAGTTTCAAACGGATGCCTCGCTCCTGCGGAAGGAACTGTTCTAAAAGATATGTTTCTTATAATCTCTCGAACACCCTGAGTTGCTAAAAGTAAAAATGAAAGCTCTTCTATTGTTAGAGGTAGGTCAGAATACTTCCTAACGCTTCTGCGGTTAAATATGGCCTCTGGAAGATACTTATTGTTTATAGCTCTAACTTCTGGAAGATTAATTATTTTTGCTTCGGAAGAAACAGGTTTTTCAATCGGTGGTTGAGGCAATCCTTTTTTCTGGTCGCTTTGGAAATTTTTCAAGACTTCCCAATTAGACTTTAGAAATCTTCTTCCATCTGAGAACTCACTCATTTTTCACAGACCCCCTTTATTATGAAAGCGCCCCGAAGGGCGCTTTCGGATTTTGGCCTATTATTGTTAATCTTCGAATTCCATAAGCCCGAATTTTCCATTCTTTCTATAAAGAAGGTTTATCTCTCCAGTTTCAATATTTCTGAAAACAAAGAACATTCTATTCATAACTTCCGCTTGGGCTATCGCTTCTTCCAAAGTTACGTGTGCTAAATATGTCCTTTTAACGCTGTCAATTTTTTCGTAAAGTTCATCTTCCTCGTCCAATTCGTATTTCGGCTGTAATTCTTCGGCTAAAGCTTCTATCGTACCTTTAACGTTTGATTTATGGTATGATTTGTGAACATCCCTTTCTTTCTTAAGTACTTTTTCAAAAGAGTCAGTAGCTGCATCGATAACTGCGTAGATATCGTTTGCCTTTTCTTGAACAACCAAATCTTTTCCGTTAAAGTGCGTTTTAAGAATTAGAACAAATTCATAAACATCTTTGTTGAACCTTGCCTCAAGTGTTGGTTGTTTTGGATAATCTTTTAAAACTCTTTCAATCTTTTCAAGCCTTGTTTCAAGGTAAGTATATACAGCTTCTGAAAGTTCTACACCGTTTGAGTACACTCTGATATCCATACTCTTCACCTCCTGGTGATTTTGTCGTTCATCTCCGTCACAAGCTCCATCGTGTAGAATGACAAAGTGATGAGAAAATAAGAAACATGTGAACCGATGTTTACCTTTTCGTAGTTCAAAACGAATTTTTCAGCTGTTATGATAAGAGCTATAAGCAAAGCAGTTGAGATAAGGAAAAGGAATGGTATGAAATAACCTAAAAAAGCGAAGAAATTAACGAAAATAATATATAGAGAAACGAGAGCTTTCAATTTCTCGTCTTCGTTAGCAAACCATTTGTAAATGACTATGCTAAGTCCAATATTTCCAATTAGAAAAAGTGTTGCAGAAACTGAACGAATTCCAGTTACAGCTGGATGTTCAATAAAGAACATTACATTGGAAAAGATCGATAGAATAAAACCCAATGAAAACAAGAGACTTGAAGAAACTAAAAAATCTTTAGAACTTTCTTTTTCAAACAAATCGTTCAAATAAGATTTGATCATTCACTAAACCCCCTTCCAATTACTAAGCCAAATACTTCTGGTCCAACATGTGCAGCTATGCCTGGACCTATTCTTGAGACTCCTATTATATTTTCGAATGATTCAAGGATCTTATCTAAATATTTTTTCATACTTTCCAACCCGTAGCCACCAATAACAACATAGTCTTTTTCATATTTTTTCGAAAAATCTTTTGCAAGTTGTATTATCTTCTCAACGGAACCATCAGTTGTTCTAACCATATCTAAAGAAACTGTTTCTCCTTCATCATCTGTTGAGAGAATAGGTTTAATTCTAAGTAATTTCCCAAGAAGCGCTTTTGCTTTACCTATCCTGCCACCTTTTTCTAAAAATTTCAAAGATGTTACCGTAAAAACAAGTAGAGACTCTCTAACAAATTGGTCCACAACTTCTTGTGTAACATCAACACCGTGTTTCAAAGAGTTTATAACCCTCAATCCAACATATGTTGCCTTTACACTCCCGGATTTTGAATCAAGAAGCACAACGTTTTTAAGTTTCTTTTCTTCTATTATGTTTCTTACCATATTGTTCGTGCCACTTAGCATACTTGAGATAGTTAAAACGTAAACATTCTTATACTCTTTTGAAAGTCTTACGAGTTTTTCTTCTGTATCTTTTGAATTAGGTAGCGACGTTTTAACATCCCTGTCTTCCATCAAATATTTGTAAATTTGTTCGTCCGTTATGTTTACTTTGTCTAAGTATTCCTTTCCATCTATGTACACTCTAAGTGGTAAAAACTCAGTATCTATTCCAAAGTCATAGCCTTTCGGAATATCTAAAGAACTGTCATAAACGAACGCTATTGTTTTCATTCTTTTTCACCACACTTTTCAAAAGAGGCTCTACCAATAACCAAACCAAATGTTTCAAAGCCAACATGGAGTGCTATCGCTGAACTCACATCAAGAAAAACAGGCTCGATACCTAAAAAGCTTGAAATCTCATAAACATGCTCTTTTAGAGAATCTTCACCGACAGATGCATACAAAACAAAGTTCTTTTTTTCTTCTCCGTCAATAAACTCGATGATCTCTTCCTTTGCTTTTTCAACAATTTTCTTTATAGACAGCGAATTGCTTATAACTTTAAGTTCACCGTGTCTGTCAACAGTTAACAATGGTTTAATTTTCAAAATTCTTAAAAGATTTTTCACAGCGCCACTTAATCTTCCACTCTTTATAATCCTGTCAGTCGATAGTACCGAAACCAACATCAACGACTCATCTTTATATCTAATTATATCATCTTCCTCAATAATTATACCACATTTAATATCTTTTACCATTCTTTGAATAATGTAAGAATTCTGTAAACTAACCGTTTTTGTGTCAAAAACTTTAACATTCTCCTTATTTTCCGCTAATGTGTAAAGTAGATTGTAAGTTCCACTTAATTTACTTGACAAACTAAGAACATAAACTTGATCATACTCTTTTGAAAGTTTTGTGATTAACTCCTCTGCCCTTGAAGGCAGTGGAAGCGATGTTTCAAGTAATCTATTTTCCTCAATAGCAGTTTTGATATCTTGTAAGGAAATGTCCTCTCTATCTTGATATTCCTTACCATCTATATATACCCTTACTGGTAAAACAAAAATAGGCACTTCCGGAACCAAATTGTCCGGAAGTACCGTTGTACTATCAACAACGATTGCTGATTTCAACTTGTTATCACCTCTGATTTATTTTCCAAGATATTTGTGAGGGTCATAATCTTCAGGTCTTATTAGTTCTTCCGTTAGAATAACAACTTCGTTGTTACCGTTACAATGCAAAAATCCATCAATAACTCTATAGGTTTCTTCGGTTGAACCTTTTTTTATTCTTATGTTATCTACTGCCAGTTTTGCAATAATTGGTGCAGTTCTATTTATAAACCCCATCTCTCCAATGGTTGTCTTAACAGCCAAGAAATCTACATTTTCAAATTTCATTATACTGCTTGGTGTTACAATCTTTAACGTCACCTAGATCACCGCACTTTTCATCAATTTCTTACCTTTCTCAACAGCTTCATCTATCGTACCAACCATGTAGAAAGCGGCTTCAGGAAGTTCGTCGTGTTTACCTTCCAATATTTCCTTAAATCCTCTTATTGTTTCTTTCAAAGGTACGTATTTACCAGGTATATTGGAGAACTTCTCAGCAACGTGCGTTGGTTGCGTCAAGAATCTTTGGATCTTTCTCGCTCTTTGAACTATCAATTTATCTTCTTCTGATAGTTCTTCCATGCCGAGAATAGCAATTATATCCTGCAAATCTCTGTATCTTTGAAGAACTTCTTGAACACCTCTTGCCACTTCGTAGTGTTCCTTACCGACAACGTTCGGGTCAAGTATCTTTGAAGTGGAATCAAGTGGGTCAACAGCAGGATAAAGCCCTAACGCTGCCAATTTTCTCGAAAGAACTATTGTTGCATCAAGATGCGTAAATGTAGTTGCTGGAGCTGGGTCTGTTATATCGTCAGCAGGAACGTATATAGCCTGAACTGATGTAATAGATCCTTTCTTTGTTGATGTGATTCTTTCTTGAAGCTCACCCATATCAGTTGCAAGTGTCGGTTGGTAACCGACTGCTGAAGGCATTCTACCCAAAAGTGCCGAAACTTCACTACCAGCTTGGACAAACCTAAATATGTTGTCTATGAAAAGCAAAACATCTCTACCTTCAACATCTCTGAAATATTCCGCAACGGTCAAAGCTGTCAGAGCAACTCTAAACCTTGCTCCTGGTGGTTCGTTCATCTGTCCAAAGACCAACACAGTGTTATCAAGAACTCCAGCTTCAGTCATTTCCAAGTATAAGTCATTACCTTCTCTTGTTCTTTCACCAACACCCGCAAAGATTGAGAAACCATGGTGTTCTATAGCGATGTTTCTAATCATTTCCATAACGAGAACAGTTTTACCAACGCCTGCACCGCCGAAGAAACCTATTTTTCCGCCTTTCGGGAACGGTGCAAGTAAATCAATACACTTCAAACCTGTCTCAAGAATTTCTATCTCAGTTTTTTGTTCAGAAAGTGCTGGAGCTGGCCTGTGAATAGGCCAATATTCAATGTCTTTTAGTTCAGTTTTCTCATCAATGGGTTCACCTAAAACGTTAATGAGTCTTCCAAGAACACCTTTACCTACAGGAGCCTTAATGGGCTCTCCAGTGTTCTTAACCTCAGCTCCTCTAACTAAACCGTCGGTACTATCCATAGCAACGGTCCTGACAACGTTGTCTCCAACAAGCTGTTCAACTTCCAAAACTATTTCTTTTCCGGATTTTTCGTTTTTTACTATTAACGCATCGTAAATATCAGGAAGCTCACTTTCTTCAAATTTAACGTCAACAACCGGACCTATTATTCTTACAATCTTTCCAATAGATTGTTTCGACACTTTTTTCACCTCGCTTGGGTAAAAACTTAAAAAACTATTCTTTCAAAGCATCCGCACCTGAAACTATTTCGATTAGTTCTTGAGTAATGGATGCTTGCCTTGCCTTGTTATAGTCAACTGTAAGTTGTTTTATAACTTCATCCGCATTCTCAGTAGCATTTCTCATTGCGTTTTGTCTTGCGTACAATTCACTTATCTTGGTTTCATAGAGTAAAGCATATATAACACTTGCAACATAGAAGTTCAATAATGACTCAAGCATTTCTTCGCTTACTGGTTCAAAATCGTACCTTGCATTCTCAGTACTTATTATCGATCCTTTGACAACTGGTGTGACTTCAAAAACATCGGGGACTTGTGCAAGTTTACTTTTGAATTTTCCGTAAACTATTTTTATTGAACCAGATCCGTTTGTACGTAGATCGTTAGTTACTATCTTTGAAAAATCAAAGTTTGGTACAGCAAATTCATGTTCATAGGTTCTAACTAAAATTGGTTCATTTTTAAACAAGTGTGCAACTTTTGCTCCAACTACGAAAAGAGAGTTGTATTTTTCTTTTTTCATAAGTAACATAGCTCTTTTGGAAATTTCAGTTGGAAAAGCTCCACACAACCCCATATCAGGGGCAAGTACTAACAAAGTTTTCTTACCTTCACCTGTAACAAACGGATGCTTGGATTCAATAGGAACTTTATCGACAAGATTTTTAGCTTCTTTCAAAATTTCTCTTGCAAATTGAACGTTTTTTTCAACTTTTTTTATCTGCGCAGTTGCTACCATTTCCATCGCTTTGGTGATTTTCTTCAGTGACTTAGTTGCTTCAATTCTTCTTTTTACCTGTAGCAGTTTACCTCTGCTCATCTATTCATCACTTCCCGTAGACTTTGACAAACTCTCGCTTGAACTCTTTTATCACTTCGTGTAACTTTTCTTCTGTTTCTTTGGTTATTTCTCTTTTTTCTCTTATATTTTCAAGGATATCTTTATACCTTTCCTTTACGTATTTCAAAAGTCCAGATTCAAAACTTCCCACACTCTCTAATGGAATGTCATCAAGATATCCATTAACACCAGCAAAGAGTACAACAACCTGATCTTCGACTTCCATAGGAGAATACTGTGGTTGTTTCATTAGTTCCATCAACCTTTGACCTCTTGTTATTTGCGCTTGTGTAGCTGGATCAAGTTCTGTTGCAAACTGTGCAAACGTTTCAAGTTCTTGGTATTGAGCAAGGTCTAGTTTCAAGCTACCTGCGACTTGTTTCATAGCTTTTATTTGTGCCGCACCACCGACACGTGAAACTGACAAACCTATGTTAACTGCTGGTCTTTGACCTGCGTAGAACAAACTCGGTTCAAGATAAATCTGACCGTCTGTAATTGAGATAACGTTTGTAGGAATGTATGCAGAAATATCATTGGCTTGCGTTTCAATAATAGGTAGTGCTGTCAATGACCCACCACCATATTTATCATCAAGTCTTGCAGCACGTTCCAAAAGTCTTGAGTGCAAGTAAAAAACGTCTCCAGGGTACGCTTCTCTTCCAGGTGGTCTTCTAAGAAGCAACGACAGTTGCCTGTAAGCTGCTGCGTGTTTAGAAAGGTCATCGTAAACTACGAGTGCATCCTTTCCGTTGAGCATGAAGTATTCACCCATAGCGCACCCTGCATACGGTGCTAAATATTGAAGCGCTGCGGGGTCTGAAGATGCTGCAAAAACAACGGTTGTATATTCCATTGTTCCAGCTTGTTTAAGTTTTTCTACGACACGAGCAACTGCTGAAATTTTTTGACCGATAGCAACATATATACAATAAACACCTTTGCCTTTTTGATTTATTATAGTGTCTATTGCAATTGCTGTTTTACCTGTTTGCCTGTCACCTATTATCAATTCTCTTTGCCCTCTACCAATAGGAATCAAAGAGTCTATAACTTTTAGACCTGTTTGAAGTGGTGTATTAACTGGTCTTCTGTAAATAACGCCAGGTGCTTTAAATTCAACTGGTCTCGTTTCTGAATACTTTATCTCTCCAAGACCATCGATAGGTTCCCCCAGCGGGTTAACAACTCTTCCCAATAAGGCTTCACCCACTGGAACTTCCATAATTCTGTTCAATCTTCTAACATTGTGCCCTTCTTTGATTTCTTTGTAATCTCCCAAGATTATAATACCAACGTTATCTTCTTCCAAGTTGAAAGCCAAGCCTTTGGTTCCAGTCTCAACAAATTCAACCATTTCATTTGCCATAACGTTGTTTAGACCGTAGACTCTTGCAATACCATCTCCAACTTGGATAACCTTTCCAACATCTTCAAGCTTTATATCTTCCTTGTACTCTTCGATCTTACTTTCCAAAATCCTTATTATTTCTCCAGGGTTAATTCTCAAGGTATCACCCCTTCCTAATTAGAACGTTTCTGGCGACCGATTCAAGTCTGCCCTTTACACTTACATCGAATTTCTTACCTGCAAACTCAATAACTGCACCCGCAATTAGTTCCGGGTCAACATTTTCTTGGAAAACTGGCTTTCTGCTTGTGTATTTCTCAACGAATTTCTTAATTAAAACTTTTTCTTCATTCGTTAGTTGTTGAGCACTTGTAATTTCTACAGGAATATATCCCGCATCTTCAAGTGATACATGTGAATAGTAACTTGATATCTGTTTGATAAGTTTTGTTCTTTTGTTGTACATAACCAAGAACAAAAATCTTTGGAAAGCTGCATCAACGCTTCCAAATATTTCTTTCAGAACCGAAACTAAAAATTCAGTTCTTTTTTGTGGTTTAATCGCTTGATTATTCAAAAAGACAGAAATATTGTCGTACAACTGAGCTAAAACACTCAGCTGATTTTTGTACTCATCCACCTTATTAAGTTTTTTCGCAACGTTAAACAAAGCTTTTGAATACTTAAAAGCAACAGCGGAGTAAATCATTTCTCATACTCCTTTAGCATGCTCAAAAGATATTCTTTCTTTGCTTTGTCATCCAAAGCACCTTTCAGTATTTTCATAGCCATCGATACAGATAATTCTGCAGCTAATGTCTGGATCTTTGAAAGGACTTCTTGTCTTTCCCTTTCTATTTCACTTTGAGCAGCAAGAATAACCTTTTCAGCTTCTTTCGAAGCTCTTTCCTTAGCTTCTTCAATTATCTTTTCTCTTTCAACTTCGGCAGCTGAAATAATCTGTTCTGCCCTTTGTCTTGCGTTTTTCAGCTCTTCTTCAGCTTGTTTTTTTAGCTGTTCCGCTTCTTTTCTTAGTTTTTCAGCTTCAAGTATTTCCCCTTCAATCTTTTCCCTTCTTTTGTCCATAATATCAAAGAAGGGTTTGTAGAGAAGTTTCTTCAGTATAAATAACAGTGCCAGAAAATTTAGGAGCTGTATTACAAGAGTAAGGTTGAATTCAAACATTAGCACCGCCTCACAGTGCAAACAAGATGATAAAGGCGATAACCAACGAGTATATACCTGTGGTTTCTGCGATAGCATCAGCTAAGATCATTCTTGTTGTAATAGTGTTTGTAAGTTCTGGTTGCCTTGCTATAGCCTCCATAGCCCCACGACCAACGTGACCTTCACCAACCCCAGGACCTATAGCTCCTGCACCCATACAAACTCCAGCACCTATGAACTTACCCGCATAGTAAATAGCTGTAGCAAGTGCTTGAGTATCGTTCAAACCTTCTAAGTTCAACGCCATGTTTACCCCTCCTTAAAAAGTTTAGGTTCTGTTAAGAAATTTGACTCGAAATGTATGCAACCGTAAGTATTGTGAAAACAAAAGCCTGAATTAAACCACTAAAGATTCCAAAATATCCCCACAAAAATATGGGCAAAAACATATATTTTGTGAGATAACTTAAAACAAATACCAATATTGCACCTCCCATAATGTTACCAAACAAACGGAAAGAATGAGAAACTGGTTTTGCAAGCTCACCGATAATATTCATCGGCAAGAATATAGGAATAGGTTCTATCCAACTTTTGAGCCACGATTTGAATCCTTTAACCTTTATTCCCATATAATGACTAATAAGGAAAACTAAAACTGCGTAGGTAAGGTTTGTATTCAAATCAGCCGTCGGTGCGTACCAAGTATCGTTGAAAAAGACTATCTTTAAGAGTTTTCCATTAGCATCTGCTTCTGCAGTCATCCCTGGTATAAATCCTCCTAAAAGGTTTGCAAGTGCGATGTATAAGAACAATGTCATAGACAACATAAAGACCGGTCTGACGTATCTTTCATCGGGAATACTACTTTCAACAATATCGTAAATAAACTCCATAAGCGATTCCATAAAAGACTGTTTTCTGTTTGGAACTATTGAGAAGCCCTTGTAAACGGTATAAGCAAAGTATATCAAAAAGACTGTCACCATAGCTGACGAAATGAGAGTCATTGGGTTTATAGAGTTGAAAAAGGACTTTTGTTCTCCAAAAGTCAAAATCCATTTATTGGCAACGTTTCCTAAAGCTTCACCAGGTTCGGATTTTAAAAAGTAGACAGCATTTAATACTCCAACTATGATGTAAACAACCAAGAAAACTGTTAGTTCAATTTTTCCTCTTTTTGATAGTTTCAGTTTCAATATACCACCTCCAACCCAAAAACAGCGTAATTTTGTAATTCAACATACCCAAGAACGTTCCTAAAATTGCTAAGGTTCTTTCCTTGAAAATTATAACACTTAAAAGGAATCCTGATGCATAAAAGAAATATCTTGAGTAATATCTTCTAAGTGCATTAACTTTTTTAAGTTTCAACGTGTCTTGAATCATAAAATGTAAACCTAACCCCATAAATAGATAGCCAATGTATACGCTTAAAATAAAAGATATATTCGCTCTTAACACAATACCAACAACACTTTCTATTATACACAAAGCAAATGAAAAAAACAAAATTTTTCTAAAGATTTTTTTTGATTCAAAATTAACAGAAACAGAGCCATCATCTAGGTTTCTCTCTCTCATTTCTTTCAAACCTTTCTATCTCTTTCAACAGGAATCTTATACCGTTATAAAATCCTGACACAACCCCAAAAATAATGAATACAATAGTCAGTTTATTATTAGTTTTGAAAAACCTGTCGAGCCAGATACCTATAAATAGCGAAACCAGTATGTTTGCTACTATTGTAAAACCAAATGCCGAAATAACTTGTAGTTTTGAAAGCGTTTTACCGATATTTTCGTTCTTCTTTTCCATAAATCAAGCTATTATAAGTTTTCTGTCGAGTGTTGTTAGAATTCTACACCCTTCATCTGTAACTAAAACATCTTCCTCTATCCTTATTCCAAACTCACCTTCTAGATAGATACCTGGTTCCACAGTAACAATATTACCAGCTACCAGTGGTTTTTCGTTAACATAATTTAACCCAGGTAGTTCATGAACTTCCATACCAAGTCCATGTCCAAGTCCATGACCGAAAAATTCACCGTAACCCATTTCAGTTATGTAATCTCTTGCGATCGAATCTATTTCCTTTCCAGTCTTACCAGCTCTTATTTCTCTTAATGCTCTTTCTTGAGCCTCGTAAACTATACTGTGCACTTTCTTTACAAGATCGTTCGGTTCACCAATACAGAAAACTCTTGTGATATCACTGTTGTATCCTTTATGATATGCTCCCCAATCAACAACAACAGGTTCACCACGTTCTATTTTTTTCTCGCTTGCTTTCCCATGTGGTAAAGCTCCACGGTATCCAGAAGCAACGATTGTATCAAATGCCGATTTTTCAGCTCCCAAAAGTTTCATCTGGTATTCCATATACGCTGCAAATTCTGTTTCTTTCATTCCAGGTTTAACGATTTCCAAAGTTTTTCTAAAAGCTTCTTGGGCAATCTCGATAGCCGTTTGAATAATCTCAATCTCTTTTTCCGTCTTTACCGCTCTTGCTTCAACTAAAATCGAAGAGACATCTGTAAATTCAGCATTGTTAAGCATTTGAGTAAGTTTTTCAAAAGTTGAAGCACTGATCCTGTCCTTCTCAATCGCTATCTTTTTTGGTTCGAACTGTTTAACTATATCAACGACTTGCTCTAAAAAGGTCTTTCCGCGTCTGTACTTAACAAGCTCAAAGCTACTTTCTTCTTTAACTTGCGTCCAGTATCTTGAGTCGGTCACAATTATGTTTCTTTTGGAAGTTATAATAAGAGCGGAAAAACTCCCACTAAAGCCAGATAAATATCTTGTGGTTACCGCATTCGAACTTTCAATGTTCAGAACTAACAAAAGGTCGTTTTCCGAAAATATCTTATCTTTAACTGTATCCAACATTCTAACACCCCCATTGTTTTTTCAGTTTTAACCCTTTTTGGCGTGCTCGGCGGGACTTGAACCCGCAATCTTCGGATCCGGAGTCCGACGCTCTATCCAATTGAGCTACGAGCACGTCCCTTCAACGTCTACTAAGATTATAACAAATTTTTCAATAAATCTGTGATACTTTTCAAAAACACTTTTGTTCACAATCAAAGTGTCTCCTGAACTCAGATTATTTAGGAAATCATCAAAATTCCTGAACACTTTGTAACCGCTCTTATAATTCGTGTAACCTATGTAGGGGTCAAGTGCAAATGCAACACCTTTGTTCTCTATATTAAACTCCTTATTTGTTGGAACTTCAAGTGTAGAAATCCGAGAATTTTCGACTAATATTGTCGGATTTTCTATTAAATAAGCGATATTACTTTTTCTTATGCATAACCTTTTTGCTGATGAATTCGAGTTTATATAATCTAGTAAAAGCTGTTCTGCACTGAATCTATCGTCATCCTTTTTTCCAAACGTTTTTGCCATTTGTGTAGTCAATCTTTCATCTAAAAGATAGACTTCTTTACCACTGTAGAGTATTTTTAGAGCAAAGTCTATCGCTTGAAAAGTTTGAGTTGAATAATTTCCAGACATCGACAATGGAAGTCCGACAACTACTTTATCACATTTTTTTGCTTTTTCTATTACCTGTTTCGGTGGCAAAGTTCCACTCTCAGAGACAAAGATTGTTCCAATTGCGTATCCGCACTTTGATTGTCCGTAATCAATCGCTATAATACTCATCGATTATACTCCTTGACAGTTCTTTGATTTTGGTTACGTTAAAATTGTCTAAATTAATTAGTTTTTCAGCCACTACAACAATTTTTTCTGGGCTTTCAGGGTCTGGAAAAACTTTTGCAAAAACTCCGTTGGTTCTAAAGTATTCCAGAACTTTGTAAGGTTCTGGAGTTTCAACTATATATTTCAAGAGATGCGTCATACAGGTATCTCTCCTCTAACAATCTGTAGATCTCTTTAACTGAGAGCGACTCAAGTTTCAAAGTATACTTTTCAAAGAACCCAAGTTCGATATCACGTTCCTTTAATCTAAGGACCATATCTTTATCAAATTCAACTGGCTTAACAATACCGTCAATAATTCCGTTCAAGTCTCTATATATACTCTTGATTACGCCTTTAGGTATCTCAACACCAGGGAGTGTTTCAACAAGTGTTTCAAACTCTTCCAGTGACAAAGGCAAGTAATCGTTTAAAGTTTGCACAGCCAATTTTGCTTCTTCAAGGCTTGGGAAGAGTTTTTTAATACCAGAATACTTTTTATTCACATCTTGCGAAGAATAGTTGAGTTTTAACTGTACCTTTCCTTCACCACTTACAGCATCTAAAAGTTCTGAAATCGTATATGGAAAATCGAATAACTTTACTTCACAAACTCCTAAGAGTCCAGGAAGTCCATCATTGTTAGTTGAACTCACAAGCCTTTTGATTTTCTTTCTTCTAAGAAGGCTTGATATTATTGCTCTTTGGAAAGGTGCAAGCTGTGAAGAATAAAATACCGCATCTTTACTAACATTTTTCTTTATAAATGCGTTGTAAAAAGGTTCAACGTAGTTTTGAGACGAGAATAAGTAAACAATATTTTCCAAATCACCAGTTACTGTTTTAGGCTGGTTTCTTTTATCTTCCAAAGAAAACTCATGATTGTAGTCGGATTCATAAACCCGACCATTTATTTCGAACTTGAATACAGTTGTATAGAACGCTTTTTTACCAAATTTTTCAATTATTCTTTCGTATAATGAGACGTCAAAGTCTCTCAAAAATTGAATTTCATTTAAAACAACGTAATCGAAATCATTAAGATTTAGGAATTTATCACCATACACTGCGTTAGTTACAACGTGTGAATGCGAATCTTTTATCAAATTCAAGGATGTTCCCAATGAGATACTTCCGTTGTAATTTCTTACCAAGCTTTCATAAATATGATGTGCTTCAATACTCGTTGGACAGATTATCAAAGTTCGTCCTTTTCTAAGCAGATTATGCAAAAAACTATTTCTTCTTTCGATGTTAAAAAGTAAAGCAATCGGCCTTTCAAGGTTAACTAATTGTTCAGTCTTTGAAAGCCTTGTAGAGAAGTGATCATCTACTTTTGTGTAGACGTAGTCTTCTTCTCTCTGATTTCTCCAGTTATTGATAAATGTGACCAAAAAGTTCTTATCTACAGCCTCTTCATCAATATTTTGGTAGATCCTATAATCCAAAACATTTATCTGTGGCTTATAGTCCGACAACCTGATGTTCCCAACTACGTCTAACTTAAGCACATTCAAATGGACACCAAATACGTCTGCTAAACTTCTGCTAACTCCAAATCCTATTCCTTCGAGTGTTTTTTCCTTACCTTTTAAGGTTATTCTCAAGTTGTTGCCACTATCTCCAAAATATTTGTACTTTTCTATCGAACAGTTTTCGATAAGAAAAACTGGTTCGGGGTTTCCGTGTCCGTAGGGTTCAAGAAGTTCTAAAGATTTTATAAACTCTTCATTGATAGAGTCAACTGACACCCTATCATCTATCCAAATTATTCTCTCTTTTTTCAAATCTTCTTCACTAATTTTTTCAGAAATTTGAGATATGAAGATAGGTATATTCTCGCTTCTCATTGTAAAACCCAAAGCCATTGTATGTCCACCGAAATCCTCAAAGAGATCTCTGAATCTTTCCAGAATCTCTATTATGTTAACTCCTTCGACACTACGAGCCGAACCTCTTCCAGTTCCATTTTCGACAGAAATTACAAGAACCGGCTTGTTATATATGTGTACTAATCTTGTTGCAACTATTCCAATAACCCCAAGGTGCCACTTTTCACCATGAACAACTATTATTGGATTTTTATCCAATCCTTCGCTTTCGATTTTACGAGTTGCGTCGGCAAATATTCGAGATTCTATATTTTGTCTTTCCGTATTGTAGCCAACAAGAAGTTCAACGAGCTCATTTGCATCAGCTTCGTCTTCGGTTATAAGAAGTTTGAAAGCGTCATCGGGAGAATCAAGTCTGCCTGCAGCGTTCAGTTTTGGTGCAATTCTGTACCCTATATCTCTCGAACTTATGTAAGAAATTCCAAGTTTTTGAGTTAGTCTCCTGATTCCTATCTTGCTCGAAAGATTCAGTCGCTTAAGCCCTTCTTTAACTATGTACCTGTTTTCGTCGACAAGTTCAACCATGTCTGCAACTGTACCTAAAGCAACTATATCAAGAAATTCATCAACAACAGAGTAGTGGAGTCCTAATTTTTCCGCTATAGCAGAAATTACTTTATATGCTACACCAACTCCAGCAAATTCTTTAAATGGATATTCATCATCTGCTCTTTTTGGATTAATAACAGCATCAGCATTTGGAAGAGTTTCCTTTGGTTGGTGATGATCTGTAACTATCACCGTTAGTCCAAGTTCTTTTGCTTTGCCTATCGCATCGTACGCGGTTATTCCACAATCCACAGTGAGTAATATTTTGTAGCCCTGTTGTGCTATTTCTTCTACAAACTGGGGTTGGATACCATAACCGTTGTCAACCCTTTTTGGAATGTAATAATTGACGATCCATCCATTGTCTTTAAGGAAGGTGTAAAAAACAGCAGTTCCAGTGGTACCATCGACATCGTAATCACCGTGGACAATCACTTTTTCACGGTTTTCACGTGCTCTAATTAAAATCTCAACAGCTTTCTCCATATCCTTCATTAAAAATGGAGATCGTAACATTTCTCTCGTTGGATTCAAAAACTTTTTAGCAGAATCAGGTGAATCTATACCTCTTAAAACAAGAAGTTTCGCTGTCATGTAAGGAATTTTCAGCTCTTTTACGAGCTCTTCAATAATCCTTTCGTCAGTTTCTTTTAACTGCCATCTCATCAGCCCCTCAACCTTTCTATATTAGTTTTTTATTTCGGTATGTATTTTACCACAAATTTGATTTTTTGTGTTACGAAAATTAATCCTAAACAAAACAAAATAAATGAATATTCTCAAAAATAAACAAAAAAAATAGAACGAAAAAGGATTTGAATTATCAGTCCTTATAACAGGAGTTTTCTATAATTATCCAAATTTGATTTTTGGTATTCAATTTTGATTTAATTGTCTTGGTAACGTTACCGAAAAGGTAACGAAAAGTGCAGAAAGGGGTGTAAGGTATGAGGAAGTCGATTGCCATTGTTTTATTGGTTCTTACGGCTGTTATTTTCTTTGCAAAAGAAAAAGTTGTTGTGAACAGCTATATGTCAGATCCAGCGCCAAGGAAAGTCTTTGCAGAACTTGTTGATATGTTCAACAAATCAAATCCAAACTACGAAGTTGTTGTGAACACCTTTGCACACGAAGATTTCAAAGTCTTGCTAAGAACATGGTTGGCAGCTCCAGAAGGTCCAGATGTTGTCACCTGGTTTGCAGGTGAAAGAATGAGATATTTTGCAGAAAAAGGACTTATTGCGCCTGTTGCGGACATTTTTGGTGGTAAGAAATTTAGTGAATTCTTCCCGGCTTCATTTGAAAGCACTTGTTCTTACAAAGGAAAAGTCTACTTTGTACCACAAAGCTGGTACTGGTGGGGTGTTTATTACAGAAAATCAGTTTTTCAAAAGTACGGTATAAAAGAGCCAAAGACATGGAATGAATTTCTTAGCGTATGTGAAACATTGAAAAAAAATGGTATAGCTCCTATTGCAATTGGTACGAAATTTCCATGGACCGCAGCAGGTTGGTTTGATATTCTTAACCTTAGATTAAACGGATTGGATTTCCACATAGATTTAACAGCTGGAGAAGTCCCTTATACCGATGCAAGAATACTTAAAGTTTTTACGACATGGAAAACTCTCGTTGACAAAGGTTACTTATTACCAAATCACACGTCATACGAATGGCAAGAAGCAGCACAATTCCTTTTCAGAGGAGAAGCTGGAATGTATTACATGGGACAATTTATTAAAGACGTTGCTCCAGCAAGTATTAAAGATGATCTTGACTTTTTCAGGTTCCCTATCATAGATTCAAAAGTTCCTCTTTATGAAGAAACACCAATCGATGGATTTATGATGCCAGCAAATGCTAAAAACAAGAAAGGTGCAATAGAATTTCTTAGATTCTTAGCTTCTGAAGAAGCACAAAGGAAATTTGCTACAGACCTTGGAAGACTTGCAGCACATATAAAAGTAACACCACCTGACGAACACGCAAAGAAAGGATTCAAAATGATACTCGAATCAGCAGGAGTGTCTCAATTCTATGACAGAGATACGGATCCAGCAATGGCTGAAGCTGGAATGAACGGAATGATTCAATTCCTGACAAGACCAAGTGATATAACAAAAATACTTGCAAACCTTGAACAAACAAGAAAGAAAATCTACGGCAAATAAGAATTTCTGGTGGGGATATCCCCACCAGATTAATATAGTGAAGAAAAATTTTAAGTGAAAGGAGAGAATACAGTTGAGATCTATTAAACGCAGAATAACTCCTTACCTTTTTCTTTTAGGACCTTTAGTTATGTACACGATATGGGTAATAATACCCATAATAAGAACCTTCATAGTTAGTTTCACAAACTGGGACGGAATTTCCAAGGAATTTAAATTTATTGGTCTCGAAAATTTTAGAGAACTTTTCACTGACTATTATTTTGGTTTATCCCTAATGAATAACATCAAATGGATGGTTGGTTTCGTTTTACTATCTATACCTATTGGACTTGGAATTGCAATGTTGATGGATCAGAAATTTCCAGGACACAAAGTGTTTAAGTCTATGATATACTTACCTATGACTCTTTCGTTTGTCGTTATAGGTCAAATTTGGTCATGGATATTAGAACCTCGAAATGGGGCTTTGAATTCATTTTTACGTGCGGTGGGACTTGGTGGGTTGGCAAACCCCTGGTTAAGTGACCCGAATATAGTAACTTATGCACTTATCTTTGCTGCTCTTTGGAGACAGATTGCTTACGCAATGATTCTTTTCTTGGCAGGTTTACAAAGCGTTTCAAAGGAACATGTAGAAGCTGCGTACGTTGATGGAGCAAATAGTTTCCAGAGATTCATACACGTTATACTTCCAGAACTTAGACCTGCCATGGTAATAGCAGTAACTGTGAATATAATAGACTCTTTAAGAGCCTTCGATATAGTTTTTGTTATGACTCGTGGTGGTCCTTTCTATTCTTCAAGCGTTATGGCTAATTATATGTATATAGAAGCATTCCACAACTATCATATGGGCTACGGCGCTGCAATAGCTGTAATACAGTTCGCAATAACGTTGGGATTCATAATCACCTACGTTCTAAATGTTATGAAAAGGGAGGTACAAGAAGAATGACAACCAGAAAGAAAATAAATATGATTTCTTTTTATATTCTAAGTACTTTGCTGGCAATATTGTGGATGATACCTTTTGTTATAGCTGTATTTACTTCACTCAAAAGTATGGACGAAATTTTCATGAATCCTAACGTTTGGGCACCTCCAAAATCTCCTCAATTTGAAAATTTTAAAATTGCTTGGAAAGATGCAAGAATGTCTCAGTACTTCAAGAATACTTTCATAGTTGCTACATTCTCAACGTTAGGGGCATTATTTATGTCAAGTTTGAGTGCTTTTGCACTAACTTGGTACGATTTTAAATTAAAAAAACCTTTAGTTATAATGTTTATAGTAGGAATGTTAATTCCTTTTCAAATGCTTTTGATACCAGTGTACAGATTCTCAGTAGACACAGGTCTTTACAACACTCTCCACGGTTTAATATTATTTCATATCGCTTTCCAAATTGGTTTTTGTACGTTCTTTTTAAGAAATTTTATGTTGACTATTCCAAAAAGTCTTTTTGAGGCAGCAAAGATTGATGGAGCAAATGATTTTACAATATACAGAAAGATTGTGATGCCTTTGGTTGTTCCAGCTCTTTCAGCTTTAGGGATTTTGGAATTTACCTGGATCTGGAATGACTATTTATGGGCATTGATACTTATCCAATCTGATGCAAAGAAAACGGTTACGATAGGACTAACATCTCTACAAGGGCAGTGGATAACTAGTTGGAATATGATCGCAGCAGGAGCTCTTTTGGCTGCCACTGTGCCAATAATTGTTTTTATATTCTTCCAAAGGTACTTTATCGAAGGTTTAACTATGGGAAGTGTCAAAGGATAACATTTCTAATTTTTTACTATTCACCATTTTAAAGAAGGGGGTACAGGGTTTATGAAGAAGTTGGTTCTAACGGTTTTACTTGTTGTATCACTTTTCTCAGTTGTATTTTCAGAAACACTGATGTCTGAAGCAGATTACGAAACTGCGGAAAGACTTTTTGTCGAGTTCAGGAAGGTTCGTGATGTAGACGGTATGAAAAAACTTATTGACGAACTAGAAAGTTTCTCAGCTACACAAAAAGACGCAAAACTTCTTACTGTTTTAGCCGACGCATGTGTTGAATACAGCAACTGGGGGGCACCTGCCAAAGAAAAAGAAAAACTGTTTGAGAAAGGTCGAAAATATGCTGAAGAAGCTATAAAGCTCGATCAAAAGAATGGTAGAGCTTGGTATATTGCTGGTGCTGCCATTGGAAGGCTTGCACAATACAAAGGTATAATTCAAAGCCTTTTTATGCTTGGAGATTTTGATAAGTACATCAACAAAGCAATAGAGATATTGGATGACCCTCTCTACAAATCGTTTGCACTTATAGCATCAGGTATGCGTTACAGAGACGTACCATGGCCACTTTACAATTATTCTGAATCTGAAAAGAGACTCAAAGAAGCTTTGAAGTATACCCCAAATTATCCAAATATTTATCTTGAACTTGGTCTTCTGTATGTGAAAATGGGAAAGAAAGATCAAGCAAAGGAAATGTTTGAAAAAGTTATTAACAGTCAGCATCATCCTCTACTAATAAAAATCCATGAAGAAGCTGTTAATACTGCCAAAGAAGAACTTAAAAAACTTAAATAAATCTACCCTTGATCAGTAAAAGAGCCCAATTGGGCTCTTTATTTTCTTACTTCGTAGCAACCAAATTTTGATGTATAATTGAATAAAAAGAAAGGAGTTGTATTGTGTGAGTAAAAATCTGAAAATTTTTGTAATTTTTTGTCTTATAGCTTTATCCCAAGTTTATTTTTCTCAACTCACATACGAAAAATTAGAAGAAGCATTTTTCGTAGCTCGTTCAACAGGTGATATTGATAAAATGAAGGAACTAATTTCAGTTTTGGAAAGTGCGAATTCGAAAGATTCGAAAAAAATTGCTCTTCTGGCTGAAATTTTATTTGAATATTCAAACACTGTAAGCACAGAGCGTGAAAAAAGAAACCTCATCGAAAAGTCTCTTAATTATGGGGAAGAAGCGATAAAACTGGATTCAAAAAACGGAAGGGCGTGGTATATTTCCGCGCTTTGCATATCAAGAAAAGTCAACTTTACCATTAACCCTTTTGAAAAGTTATCACTATTAAACAAGTTTGATAGTTACATTCAAAATGCCATAGAGCTTTTAGATAACCCAATTTATAAAGCATTTGCGCTTCTGGGATCTGCAATCAGATATAGAGAACCACCTTGGCCGTTTAATAACTATTCGGAAGCTGAAAAAAGATTTAGCGAAGCCATAAGATATTTTCCAAGTTATCCACCAATATATCTTGAATTAGGATTTTTGTATCTTAAGACCGGAGATAGGCTCAAGGCTGCGGAAGTATTTACCATCGCTTCTTCTATGAAACCGCATCCTTTGTTTTTAAAAGCTACTGAAGAAGCGATTATGAAAGCTAAAGAAGAACTAAAGAAATTGAAATGATATGCAAAGGAGAATTTCTTAAATGGGTATTGGATGCGTTGGAAAAGTAGCAGTCGACATTTTTTACTACGTTCCAAAAATACAAATATCTGAAAATCACATTTCAAACCAAGTTTTTACAACTCTTGGTGGAAAAACAGCTAATGTTGCTGTAGCACTTTCAAAACTTGGGATTTCCCCTTCGATTTTCTCGGCTGTTGGAAAAGATGAGAATGGAGATTTTGTGTTAAGTCAACTTAAAAGATGGGGTATATCAACTGAGAATGTGAAACAGTTTG
>FWWM01001960.1_pt1 | contig 58793 bp, 47 predicted proteins | sample 2228351 | NCBI WGS metagenome assembly FWWM01 (sample SAMEA103939774, study PRJEB20133) | metagenome
GTCCAGCGCTTCTTCCCCTGAAGCAGCACAACGCACATCCGCCGGAAGAAGCTGGAGAATTCCCTGTCCAAGCTCCTGATGAGCAGGATCATCATCTACAAGTAAAATCTTTGGTAAGCACATCTCTCTTTCCTCCTTTCCTATCTCTACCTATCTCTTCTCTCCCTTGGCCGAAAAAATCCTGGCTTTCAGAGAGGAATTGTATTATAGCTGGATTATCTATCGAAAACTGTGAGAGAAGTCACAATTATCGCGGCAATGTTCGACTGGTTTTCATCCCGTGTTTTCCAGCTTCTCCTCTCCCTCGGGTATCTGGAAAGAGAGGAGAAGCTTCGGGAGGATGCTGTCGGTGAAAGGCATGATCTGGCTGATCAGCGAGTAGTATGGAGGAATTCTGCACATGGAGAAAGTAATCGAAGCAAAAAGACTGGAAGAGTTAGCGGAAAAGATTCGGACTTGTACGCAGTGTCCATTACACGAGTCCCGGACTTTGGCTGTCCCCGGTGAGGGGAAGGTATCAGCTCGAGTCATGATCATTGGCGAGGCCCCGGGAAGAGAAGAGGACAAAAGTGGCCATCCCTTTGTAGGAGCTGCTGGTCGTTTCTTTACCCAGATCTTGACCGAGAATGGTCTTAACCGTCATGACTTTTTTATTACCAATATTGTCAAATGCCGTCCACCAAACAACCGTACTCCTAGAAAAGGAGAAGTGGATACCTGCACTGCTCAGTATCTCTTCACTCAGATTGCTCTGATTAATCCGCAGTTGATCATGCTCCTCGGTAGTGTCTCAGCAAAGAAATTGCTTGACATCAAAAATATCAATGAAGCGCGGGGCCGTCTTATCGAGCATGAAGGACGGAAATATCTCGTGGGATATCATCCCGCGGCGGGATTCTATCGCGAAGATCTCGTTGAAAAGATCAAAGAAGACTTTGCTAAACTCAAGGAGATACTGGACGAGTTCTAACAGAGAAATATTTTTCACAAAATATTGACAAAAAATAAACAAAAAATTATCATATAGACAACAGGATTATTCCCAGCTGAATTTCCCCATCCCTTCGCAGGCAGGTCTCTTGAGAATTCAGGCTATTTGCTAACTCTGAAAGAGGAGAGAGGATGACTGACGAAATGCAACAAGGAAAGGAAGATATATGCGAGAGAAAATGAAGCAAAGATCCCTCACCCATATCATACCGTATGACGACAGGAGAGGAGGTGAGGATGAGAGACTGCTGATGAGAGGAGAAAGGGAGCAATGGGGATACAAACAGGAAGAGAATGAGATGGGGGAATTTTCTCCCCCGGAAGAACAAGAATCTCTAGACCTCTCTTCTTCTGGCACCGATACACTACTACTGACCTATCTGCGGGATATTGGAACCATCTCTCTTTTAAACCGTGAACAAGAAAAGACTTTAGCAGAGCAGATACAACGATGCCAGCAGAGGAGGGATGAGCTACTCATGGCTTCTCCAGTGATGCTCTCTCTGCTGCTCAAACAAACTGTTGAACAGAACAGGACCGAGACGAGCTCAGCGGCAGAAAGCTCTGCAGATGGTACCCTATCCGCCTCATCTCGTATGAAGGTGGAACGATTACGTCTCGCAGTGACATGGTGGAAGCCAACCTGCGCTTAGTAGTGAGCGTGGCCAAGCATTATATGAACCGGGGGCTTCCTTTAGCCGATCTGATCCAAGAGGGCAATCTAGGATTGATGCGCAGTAGAAAAATTTGACCCCTCACGCGGTTTTAAATTTAGTACCTACGCTGTATGGTGGATTCGGCAGGCTATTACACGTGCCCTGATGGAGAAAGTACAATCGATACGGGTTCCTCTCTATGTCTCTGAAAACCTTGGAAAGGTAAAACGAGCCTTTTCTGCCCTCCAGAGTGTCCTTGGCCGAGAGCCACGCATCGATGAGATCGCTGATTATCTCTCGATTCCCGTAGGGCAGGTGCAGGGTTATAGACGCCTGATTCTCACTTTACCGGTGCTTTCTCCGCGGCTCTCTTCTTACTGGCTCTATTTTGTGACCTCTACCTCTTTTTTACTTGCCAAGAGTCTGGTGGAGAGTATGCGTAACGAAGTGATCTGTCAGCATTTTGGTATTGATAATATTACTCAGGTAGAAAAGATTCCCTACACTGAAGCGATCCGATTAGCCTTTTCCGAAATCGAACAAAACGAAAAGGATCAAGTATGCTTCCACTAGTCTATCATACAGATTATGTGGTGCCATTGCCAGCCGGGCATCGTTTTCCCATGCAGAAATTTGGGTTAATTTATGAACTACTGTTGCGAGAAGGGGTAGTGACACCAGCGCAATTTCATACCCCCGAAATTGTCTCTCTTAATTTAATTGAGAAGGTGCATAGCCCGGACTATGTCGCAGCTTATTGTACCGGGACCCTCGATACCAAAGCGATGCGACGGATTGGGCTCCCCTGGAGTGCCGCCTTGGTCAAACGCACTTTAACCGCGGTCAGCGGGACATTATGCACGGCTGAGCTCGCTTTGCAGTATGGGCTGGCCTGCAGTACCGCCGGAGGGACTCATCATGCCTTTCGCACATATGGATCAGGGTTTTGTATTTTCAATGATCTGGCTATCACTTCACGAGTCCTCCTGGATACTGGGAAGGTACAGAGCATTTTAATTGTGGATCTCGATGTACATCAGGGAGATGGAACAGCGGCTATTTTTCAACAGGATCCCCAGGTTTTTACCTTCTCCATGCATGGAGAAAAAAATTTTCCCTTTATCAAACAGCGAAGCGATCTGGATGTCCCGTTACCGGACGGAATGGAAGATGAGGAATATCTCCGATTATTAGACTACTATCTCGTTGATCTCCTTACCGAGTTCCAACCAGATTTGGTGCTCTATGATGCGGGAGTGGATATCCATAAGGATGACCCTCTGGGACGGCTTTCCCTCACCACCAAAGGATTGTACAAACGTGATCTGTCTGTGCTGCGCACATGTCTTGCTCAAGGGGTTCCGGTGGCCTGTGTGGTGGGAGGAGGTTACGCGCGTGACCTCCAGGCTTTAGCCTATCGCCACTCCTTATTACATCGAGCAGCAACGGTTATCTATCACGACTGTCATCTATAAGGAATGCCATGCTTATCCCTGCCTCTGCGGAAAAAGAACCTATGGAGCATCCTTTCATAGAACTCCGGAACCTCTCCAAAACCTATCAGGAAGGGAATCGGACCCACACCGTTCTCCAGAATATTCATGAGAGCATCACCCAGGGAGAATTTGTGATACTCCTTGGCCGTAGTGGTTCTGGAAAATCTACCCTCTTAAATCTGATCAGTGGGATCGACCTGCCCTCCAGCGGTGAGGTGATAATCGATGGTCTCCATCTGACCATACTTTCTGAACACGAACGAACCCTTTTTCGCCGTCAGCATATTGGCTTTATCTTCCAGCTTTTTAACCTGATCCCTACCCTCACCGTGGCGGAGAATCTGTTTCTTCCTTTGGAGCTAAACCATCGGAATACCAGAGCAGAACGTCGTCGAGTGCTGGAAATCCTGGAAGAGGTCGGTTTAAGAGATCGACTGGAGAGTTATCCAGATCAGCTTTCGGGGGGCGAACAACAACGTGTAGCTATTGTCCGAGCATTGGCACACGATCCTCAATTACTTTTGGCGGATGAACCGACAGCCAATCTGGATCTGGAGACTGGACGCCAAGTGATCGACTTGCTCTATCGTCTTACCCGGCAAACTGGAAAGACTATGGTGATGGCTACGCATGACAGTGAGATGGTAAGTTTGGCTGATCGGCTCTTTACCATCCGGGATGGTCGATTAGTCGCTCCCTCGTTAGAGATGAAGCCATGAGTCGAATCCTGTGGCGCTCCAGTATCCGTTATCTTCTGCACCATCCCTGGCAGATCGGCCTCTCGCTTCTCGGAGTCGCTCTTGGGGTAGCTGTTGTCGTTTCTATCGATCTGGCCAACAGGAGCGCCGAACGCGCCTTCTCTCTTTCTACAGCAAGTGTTGTAGGGCGTACTACCCATCAAATCGTGGGAGGATCGACTGGTTTACCGGAAGAGGTGTATCGTAAATTACGGGTAGAGGAGGGGATCTCTCCGGCTGCACCGGTTGTCGAGGGGTATGTCGACTTCCCTAAGAATCCTGGTCGGCCTTTGCATCTGCTGGGTATCGACCCTTTTGCGGAAGCCCCCTTTCGTCCCTATCTCAGTAACCGGACAGGAAATAGTTCGGTCGATTTAACCCCCTTTCTGACCCAACCCAATACTGGCGTACTGTCTATCGAGACAGCAAAACAGGTAGGACTGCAGGTGGGGGACTCCTTTACCATTCAACTGGAAAAGGGAGCGCATACTTTGACCTTGATCGGAGTCCTCCAGCCCGAGGATGAGATGAGTAAACGTGCATTAGAGAATCTCCTGGTGACGGATATTTCGACCGCGCAGGAACTCCTGGGTTTGACCGGCTTTCTCTCCTATATTCACCTGATCCTTCCAGAAGGGAGACGAGGTGAAACAATGCTCAAACGTATCCAAACACTGCTTCCTCCCGGTGCTGAGGTCATCCGGTCCGCTTCGCGTTCTCAGGCTATCGAACAGATGACCCATGCCTTTAGCCTCAATCTGACTGCTTTAAGCCTCCTGGCGCTCATCGTAGGGATGTTTCTCATCTACAACACCATGCTATTCTCTGTCGTCCAGCGTCGTACTCTGATAGGTACACTCCGGGCCATGGGAGTCACCCGAAGAGAAGTATGGGTCCTCGTGTTCGGTGAAGCCTTATTGATTGGGGGTATTGGTACAATTGGTGGGCTCGGGTTAGGGATCTTTTTAGGGCGGAGTTTAGTCCATCTGGTGACCCAAACGATCAATGATCTCTATTTTGTTCTGTCGGTACGAGAGCTTTACATTACACCTTTATCGGTGCTCAAAGGGGTGGTTCTGGGATTCGGAGCAACGATGCTTGCAGCCCTGATTCCAGCATTCGAAGCCACCACTGCTCCACCGAGAGCAGTATTGACTCGATCGACCATTGAACAGAGACTTCGGCGTACAGTGCCTCGTTCAGCAATAGCTGGTCTCCTCCTGCTCCTCCTTGGCCCCAGTCTATTTCTGATTCCCAGTAAAAACCTCCTGCTGAGTTATGGTGCACTCTTTGCGATGCTCCTGGGTTGTGCCTTCTTAACTCCTGCTATTACCATATTGCTCATGCGTCTCTGTCAGCCTCTGCTCAGCGTCTGTTTCGGCATCCTTGGTCGTATGTCTGCACGGGGAGTGGTTGCTTCCCTTAGCCGCACCGCCGTGGCTATTGCCGCTCTGATGATTGCGGTGGCTACGGTAGTTGGAGTCGGCATTATGATTGGGAGCTTTCGACAGACAGTGGTGCGCTGGCTTGAGACTTCTCTCCAGGCTGATATTTATATCTCACCGGCAAGTCTGATCCACCAAAAGAGACGGGTAGCTCTTGATCCGGATTTTTTGAAACGTCTGACTGTCACTCCTGGCGTAGAGAGTGTCAGCACGTATCGCGGCATTGTGATTGAATCAGAGACCGGCTTGAATCAGGTAGTTGCTTTGGGGCTTGAACGTCGAGGATTTCAAGCTTTTCAGTTCAAAGCAGGAGACTCGGAAGTGATTTGGCCTGCTTTCCAAGAGGAAGGAGCCGTAATTATTTCGGAGCCGTATGCGTATCATCACCGTCTACAGGTAGGATCAACGGTGCGGCTGCGTACCGACTATGGGGAGCAGGATTTTCGGATTGCCGGTATTTTTTACGATTATGGCTCGGATCAGGGAGTAGTAATGATGAGCCGTCGTACTTACAACCGATTCTGGAACGATCGGGCTGTTTCTTCCCTTGGCGTTTATGCTGCCCCTGGATGGGATATTGATACGCTGGTGGAGTCTTTGCGCCGTCTCGCAGCCAATACTACCGAACAAGCCCTGTTGATTCGGTCGAACCGAGCATTACGGGAGCTGTCTTTAGAAGTATTTGACCGAACCTTTGCCATTACAGCCGTATTACGCCTTTTGGCGATTATAGTGGCGTGTACCGGTGTCCTGAGCGCCTTAATGGCTCTCCAACTCGAACGTGTTCGCGAGCTTGGTGTACTTCGGGCCACTGGTCTTACTCCCCGACAGGTCTGGGGGCTGGTCACTACCCAGACCGGATTGATGGGCTTGGTAGCTGGCCTGCTCGCTATTCCCGTAGGGATCGTTCTGGCTCTCGTGTTAATCTTTGTCATTAATCGTCGTTCCTTTGGCTGGACCTTGCAAATGGAAATTGCACCCGAGATGCTGATCCAGGCTGTATTATTAGCCCTACTTTCCGCGATAGCTGCTGGTCTGTATCCGGCCTGGCGCATGGCTCGCACTGCACCGGCATTGGCTTTACGAGAGGAATAACTCTTTCCCTGCACTGTACTCCGGGAGTCTAGTGTTCTGTCAGGTAAGTTCTGATGAGTGGTCATGCTGAGCCGAAGGCGAAGGATCTCCTTTTTGAGATACTTCGCTCCGCTCAGCATGACCACTCAAAACGAAGTTAACAGGGCACTAGTCTTTTGTTGTTGTATGCCGGGCAAGCTTTAAGTGAATCCCAGGGTTGTGCAGGACAAAACAGATATAACTGATAGATAGGAGCCATAGAAGAAGGACAAAAGGTGTATCTCCGATATCTTTTTATCCCCCTATGCAGTCTAATGGCAATCCTGCTTGCTGTTGGGATTTATCTATTGAGCGAATCCAGCCCCCCTCCTCAACTGCAAGCCAGCCTCACCGTGACCGATCTTCTTGGTACCAGAGGCGATACCACCGGTTTTGCCCACGTGACCGAACCACGTCCCTTGATCTTTCCAGCAGATCATGGTCCCCATCCGGCGTATCGCAGTGAATGGTGGTATTATACCGGTAATGTGACCACCGCTGCCGGACGGCATTTTGGATTTCAACTTACCTTTTTTCGGAGTGTTCTGACTCCGAAGATAATCGAACGTCCCTCTGCCTGGAGTACGAATCAAATTTACATGGCCCATTTTGCCCTTACCGATGTCTCTGGAAAGCGCTTCCAGGCTTTTGAACGTTTTAGTCGTGCAGCCTTGGGGCTTGCCGGAGCCCAGGCTCAACCCTTTCGGGTCTGGCTCGAAGACTGGTCAGTGGAAGGATTGGGAGAGGAAACTTTCCCCATGCGTCTACGAGCCGCTCAAGATGGAATCGCTATCGACTTGACCCTTCAGAATACCAAGCCCATAATATTACAGGGGGACAACGGGCTGAGTCAAAAGGGAGCCGGAGGCAATGCTTCTTATTATTATTCATTGACCCGTATGCCCACCCAGGGGAGAGTATACATCGATGGGCAGGATTTTTCCGTGCAGGGATTGAGCTGGATGGATCGGGAATGGAGTACCAGTGCCCTGGAGAAAGATCAGGTGGGTTGGGACTGGTTTGCACTGCAGCTTTCAAATCATCATGAAGTGATGTTTTATCAGATAAGACAGCGTGATGGAAGTATTGATCCCTCAAGTAGTGGCATCCTCGTTTATGCCGACGGCTCGACTCGCTTGCTGACTCCTGACACCGTTCAGATCGAGATACTTGATTTCTGGCAAAGTCCACACAGTGGCACAATCTATCCCTCTCACTGGCGTTTGCATATTCCGGTGGAGGAAGTGGAGTTGGAGATAGTTCCTTATCTCGCCGATCAAGAGCTCAATCTCCTGGTCCGCTACTGGGAGGGAGCGGTACAGATTCAGGGGAGGTATAAAGGCCAGCAGGTGAACGGAAGCGGATATGTCGAGCTGACCGGATACGGGGATATGAGATTGGGGCAACGATGATCCTTCCTCCTGGTCCATCTTTCATCATTTCTTCCAGTCACCCTTAAAGGGACTCCGGACTTTTACTTACTCTTCACTGAAGGCATGTAACAGGGGAAATTTGTCCTTCAGGGCTTCATACATTTCGCGGTACAGTGGAAATAGGCGTTGATAATATTCATGATGGTTTATATTCGGCACTGTCGTTGCCGCAATCATGATGTAGCGTTCGATATCTCCCCAATCTTGAAAAACCCCTACTCCCATTCCAGCCACAAAGGCAGCTCCGAGGGAAGAGCCAGGGTGATGAGCGATCTGCTCTAATGACACACCGAGCACATCAGCGGTAATCTGTCGCCAGAGCTTGCTCTGTGCTCCTCCATTGGTTACCCGTACTCGCTGAACGGGGAGGTCCCGTTCAGCGAGTACCTGGAGATGATGGTAGAAACCAAAACTAATACCCTCCAGGATCGCCCGGTATATATGGGCACGGGTATGGGTAAGCGTGAGGCCAACCAGAAGTCCACGAGCCAGTGGATCAAAAATCGGGGTCTTCTCACCGAGGAAATACGGGAGCAAGAGTAATCCCTTGGCCCCTGGAGAAATATCAGTTGCTTCTCTATCTAAATCCGCATAGTCGGTGTGGGGAGCAAATTCGTTTCGAAACCATTTGATGATACTTCCACTTGCAGCCATACAGCCATTAAGGATAAATTTTCCCGGAATGACATGATAGTCCAGAAAGAGGCGAGGATCTACGGTGAGGCGATCCAGGGAATAGAGTATATCACCCGCTCCACCAAGTTTGACTAAAAGATCTCCCTGGGCTTTGAGACCAGCAGAAAATGCCGAAGCGATGTGATCGGCACTCCCCGCCACTACCGGTGTCCCTTCGGCAAGACCTGTAGCCGCAGCCGCTTCTCTGGTCACGGTTCCCACCATGTCAGAGGACCAGTGCACCTCTCCGAGCCATCCATGATCAATACTTGCCAATTTGAGCAACTCATCATCCCACTGCTCTCGATAAAGATCATAGAGGCCACTTTCCAAAGCCCAGTTTCGCTCGATAGAAAATTGACCAGTCAAGCGGTACACGATAAAATCATACGATCCCATCACACGTAAAGCCCGGTTCATGATCTCCGGTTCATGACGCCGAAGCCAGAGGAGTTTTGGACCGATACTCTGCTGGGTGATAACACTCCCGGTCCGGTGCAGAATATCCTCGGAATCAGTATGAGATCGGAAATACTCAATTTCTTTATATGAGCGGGCATCATTCTGTTGGATGGAAGGTCGGAGAACTTGTCCGAATTGGTCTAAAAGGACGATGGTGGGTACCATCCCACTAACCCCCATACCAGCAATAGCCGTAGCCGGAATACCGGTCTGATCCAGACATGCTCTACTCACCTGCCCCACATTTGCCCACCATTCTTCCGCATCCTCTTCAGCCCAGCCCGGCTGTGGAGAATGCAAGGTAGCCGAGGCAGAGGTTTCTGCAACGATATGGCCTTGCAGGTCACAGAGGATACCCTTGGTAGCGGTGGTTCCAATATCTATTCCTAGTAAATACTCTTTCACGGGAGAATATCCTTAGCGAGTTTTTCGCACCGATCGTACTGCGTCCATAAACGCCTTGACTCGTTCAGCATCTACGGGATTCCAGGTATAGCCATCCACCTTGAGAGAAGAGCCGACGATTACCCCATCCGCTACCTGGAGAAATTGCCGGATGTTATCCACCCGAGCTCCTGTATTGAGTATGACCGGTATTTGATCCCCTACCCCTGCCTTCGCCTCTCGCAACAGCTCAAGATTCGGTTCAGAGCCAGCCATTGGTCCGGAGACAAGAATAGCATCGGCGAGCGAAGAAACCATGGCACTCCGGGCCAGCATGCTCACCGGTCGATTCCCCAAAGGAGAAGCAAATTCCGGGGTCACATTATAGAAGACCTTTACCTGACTGGCTCCGATATGGCGACGATACCGTAGCATACTCGCCACATCGGTATTCCATAACCCCATATCGCTATCATAGACCCCTGTAAACACCTCACGGACAAACGCTGCACCGGTGGCCATCGCTATGGCAAGGGGAGCCTTCGGGTCCCATAGAAAATCGACCCCAAAGGGTCTATCTTTCGGGGCAACCTCTGTAATCACACGAGTCATGACGGCAATGGCTTCAAAATCAGCCTTAAGGCTATAAGGCCGATCCCCTTCATTACAGAAGAGCAGGCCATCTACTCCACCATCAACCAGTTTTTTTACATCCGAGGCCACTGCTTCCAGTATCCCCGTAACCCTTTGTTTCTCATTATACAACGGGGTATTGGGTAAGGGAGGAAAATGGGCCATAGCGATGACTGGTTTTTCTACTCCAAAGAGTTCTTGTAGCAGGTGACTCATCAATTTTATGCCTCCTCGCATAAAAGGAAAATTGCTGGAGTATTATTGCTTTGACGGTGAAGAGAGCGACGCCGGGTGGAGAGAGGCGAAAGGAGGGATACCGGTCGGGGAATAAGCGTTTTCCAGGTATTGACTCACCATCCGCTGGGCATTAAAAAAAGAGCCATTAAGGGCAATAGCCGAGCGTCTCACCATAGCATAAGCAAATGGCCGATTATAAAACATCGGGACGATCAGATATTCCAGTTTATCGTATAACGAAGTTATCTCCTGTTGGAGATTACTCTCCTGTTCCAGCCCATCTCCACCGATGGCCCATCCGGTTACCCCTTCTACATGCCCTTCGATCCACCAGCCATCAAGAATGCTCAAACTGGGTACCCCGTTTAAGGCAGCTTTCATACCACTTGTCCCTGAGGCTTCCTGAGGCTTTTGAGGGGTGTTCAGCCAGAGGTCAACCCCTGCACAGAGATATTTCGCCAGGGACATATCATATTCTGGAAGATAGAGGATTCGAATGGTATCCGCTAAAGTTGCAGCCGCTTGAAAGATACTCCGTATGAGACTCTTGCCTCCTTCATCTTTAGGATGCGCCTTTCCTCCATAGAGAATCTGCAGGGGACCAACCTCCCGGGCGATATAGCGCAAGCGGTCTCTATCCAAAAAGAGCAGGTTAGCTCGTTTGTAAGGGGTAGCGCGTCTTGCAAACCCAATGGTCAGCACTGTTGGGTCCAAACGGACACCGGTCCGTTGCTGAACTTCTTCAAGCAGGGCTTTTTTTGCTTGTTTGTGAGCCTGCTGAATTTCACCGAGAGGAATACTGACCGCATAACGGAGATAGCGATTGTCATGGCGCCATTCTGGGATATGCCGATCATACAATTGACCGAAAGAGGGAGCCGTCCAGGTCACCGCATGAACACCGTTGGTGATAGAATTAATAGGATAGCCTGGAAACATCGTGCGGGAGATCTCCTCATGCCGCATGGAGACTCCATTGATATACCGGGAAAAGAAGAGGGCGAGATAGGTCATGTTCAGCGTGGTGCCATCCAGACAACACTCGGCTTTCTCTATTGCTTGTCCATACTCTTCGCCCAGCATTTGTTTCACTAGAGGCATTGGAAATTGGTCATGACCGGCTGGCACAGGTGTATGAGTAGTAAAGATACAATGACTGCGCACCGATTCTATATCCGTACTGGTCACCTGCTGAAGACTACGGCCCTTGGTGTGTTCCTCCAGCAGCGCGAGGGTAAGCAGGGCAGAGTGTCCCTCATTCATATGATAAGCCGGAATGTTCTCATACCCCATCGCCCGGAGTATCGCTATACCTCCCATCCCCAGGATGACTTCCTGACCGAGACGATACCGATCATCTCCACCGTACAGATAGTCGGTAAGCGTCTGATCCCAAGGAGCATTGTCCGGGAGATGAGTATCCAGAAAGTACACCGGGATAGTCTGTCCCGTCACTCCAGGGATAAGATAGCGCCATGCACGTATCTGCACCCTTCGTCCCTCCAGCGCAATCGAGCTCTGGACTGGCATCAGTTCCATCCACTCTTCAGGAGACCACTCCCAAGGGCTCTCGGTCTGATTCCCATAGGCATCTAGATGCTGGCGAAAATATCCCTTCCGGTATAACAGCGACACCCCCACCATCGGTAAACCCATGTCGGCTGCCGCTCGTAAGGTATCCCCTGCCAGTACCCCCAGCCCACCACTGTAAGTGGGAATTGCTGCCTCAATCCCTATCTCCATCGAGAAATAGGCGACTACAGGGGGCTGTAGCATTGTCCTGGAACTGAGCATACGCCTCTATACCACCTCTACCGAAAAGGGGCAAATTATCCCCCACGTGTATGCATTTCCAAATGTGGATTTCCGCGTAGACCTTCGATGGAGATCAACGCTCCTCGCATCCCCAGTCTTTCCAATTCTTTTCGCTCTTCTGCCCCCCGGTCCTGCCGCGCTTGCCAATGCGGAACAATAAGAGATTTCAGGGCTTCTTTGGAGGCTCCGGCCCGTAGAGGTTTTCGTAAATCAAATCCTTTGGTTGCATATAGGCATAAGAACCACATTCCATCCGCAGTCAATCGACTTCGATCACATGTACTGCAAAAAGGCGCTGTCGTAGAGGCGATGATACCAAACACCGTTCCATCAGGAAGCAGATAACGCTGGGCAGGTGCAGAGCTCTCTTCAATGATCGGCGCAACATGACCATAGTGCTGACGCATTGTCGTCAAGATCTCCTGGCGGGAGAAGACTTTATCCATAGACCAGTGAGTAGCTCCTCCGACATCCATATACTCGATAAAGCGCACTTCTGCTTCTACACACTTGCCATATTCTATGAGATCCACCAGCTCATCCTCGTTGTACCCCCGGATGACGACCGTATCAATTTTCAAACCTTTAAATCCGGCCTGGAGTACCGCTTCGATTCCTTGTAAGACCTTGTCATGCGTATCCCGTCTGGTCAGCGCTTTGAATCGATCTGCCTTCAACGTATCCAGGCTTACCGTCACCCGATGCAAACCGGCTTTATACAGGTCAGACGCCTGATCCTTCAGGAGTACGCCGTTGGTAGTCATGGCCAGATCCTTAATCCGTGGATTGCGTGCGAGCATCTGCACCAGTACCGGTAGGTCTTTACGGAGGAGTGGTTCACCCCCGGTCAGACGGACTTTATCCACGCCAAGCTCTGTAAAGATCTCTACCAGCACATTTATCTCTTCAAAGGTGAGCAGATCTTTCTTTGGAAGCCAAACGTATTCTTCCTCTGGCATACAGTACTGACAGCGCAAGTTACAGCGGTCGGTAACCGAGAGGCGGAGATTCCGGAGAGGGCGTCCAAAGGTATCCTTGACAAACTGTTTTTCAGTCATAAACATATCTGTTTGCCATCTCATTCTAAAAAAAGACCTCCCCTCATCTATTCAGGAACCCACACATTATTACCAGGGGTTTTTGTGTACCCTCCTGACCTGGAAAGATTTTCTCTCCTGCAATTTCCCTTTTTTGAGCACTCCAGATTGTATGATCATACTCATTGTATACTATGGAGAGGAATTTGGCAAAACAAATACACCGGCTTTCCCCTCTTTCTTTTGAAAATCTTCGGCCGGGCCTCTTTCTCTCTGTGCCCTGGGCACTAACTTCCCTTTTAAATTTAAAATGGTCTATTCAACGCCAAATAGGCCGCCAGTGTTCCGAGAAGGATCGTGACCCACCAGAAGGACTTTGCCAGCTTCGGTTGTCGAGAAATGATCACGATGAGTGCTCCAAACACCAGCCAGATAATTATTTTCCCTATCACCCATCCTTGCCAGGGCCAAGAGATATTCAGACGGGCAAGCATCCCAAATCCGCCAAGCAAGATCAGGACTAACCCAATCCCATGGGTAATAGCTACGGGCTTTTGCCAGGCATGTTCCTTGCTGCCCCCGTTGATGTAATGGAGGATGAGTCCTCCCAAGGACATCAGAACCATAAACACGCCCAGCAGATGAATATTTTTGTAGACGAGAAGTGAGAGCATATATTCTCCTTATGAGCAAATACCTTGATAACCTGTTTCACAAATCATGGTTCGGCATTCGGCCTAATCAAAGTCAAATAACTCACCTAAAAAAGATTTCCCTTGACGATTTCTCAAGCCATATCGTTGATAATCCCTCTCATCCTCCTTTGCACAGCGGAAACTTTCCGGTGACAGGATAGATCGCTCGATGAGCTTATCGAGTTCACCACGATCCAACCATACTCCACGACATTGAGGGCAATAATCAATTTCCACTCCCTGTCGTTCTGTGAGTTTGAGATCGATATTACAGCTTGGACACTTCATACAAACCTTTCCTCTCGTTACAAATTCCAGTCTCAAGAAGATCCAGAGTCTCTAGCTTTCTATGCCTATCCCTCTCGATTCTATTCCCCAAATGACCAGAAGGTTGCCACATCGACAACTACCTTAATATATGTGCCTAGACATAAATTTTCCCCTCTCCCCTCCAGGGTTCAGGGGCGGACACCTTCCCCTTCTCCCCTGGTGGGAGAAGGCTGGGATGAGGGGAAAAGAGTGCTTTTTACCCCCCCCACCTTGATCCTCCCCCACCAAGGGGGAGGAACATGACGGTATCCCTCCGTGCTGGAGGGAGAAGCGCATGCTTCACTGCGTGATCCTGTCCGCCCCTGAACTGATTAGGGAGAGGGGCAGGGTGAGGGTTGTTTTTTGGCGAAGTGCAAAACTCATCCCCCTCACCCGTCCCCTCTCCAGGAAGTGTAAAGAACTCCTGTCCAGATACTTATAATTGCATAGTTGTATAGCGGAAAGCCTCCAACATGGCATGCTTTCCTCAGCATGCCTGTCGGCTCTCTCTAAATAAATTTATAGTATACAAGATACTCTTTCTCATGGATTTGGGCAATACTTTGTCCAGTCAGAGCTCCCCGCGGTGGAATCTCCGCTCCTCTCTCTTTCCAAAGTCCTTCGGTCCCTATGCTCTAAAAGACAGGCGCGAGATAGCTATGATCCGAGTATAAAAGAGCACTTTAGGAAGTCATCAGCAAAAGCCAAACCAACCAGGCAATGGCTTTATGCGCGGGAGATATTTTACCGAAGTTATTGACAAGGGAAGCGGTCTTGATTATGGTATAGCCTAATAATTTGAGTACAGAGAAAGGAATAAGCGCATGGAACAGAAAAAACCCTGGAGTGGACGGTTTACTGCGGAAACAAATCGCTCTGTGGAGCACTTTACCTCTTCCCTGGCTTTTGACAGACGTCTCTACAAGCATGATATTGCCGGCAGTATAGCCCATTGTCGGATGCTGGTAAAATGTGGAATGCTCACTGAGGAAGAAGGAAAGCGTATTGTTCAGGGACTGGAAGAGATTCGAGCGGAGATTGAGGCAGGGTCTTTTCCTTTTCGTATAGAATACGAAGATATCCACATGAATATTGAAAAACGGCTAATCGAAAAGATAGGTCCGGTCGGTGGCAAGCTCCATACCGCCCGTAGTCGGAATGACCAGGTCGCGCTGGATCTGCGGCTGTATCTTCGGGAAAAGATCTATGATCTCCTTCAGGATATTTCTACTCTTCAACAGACGCTCGTTGACCTCGCTGAACAATATCTGGACCAGCCCCTTCCCGGGTATACCCATCTTCAGCGAGCCCAACCGGTGCTCCTCTCCCATCACCTTCTGGCCTATTATGAAATGTTTAGCCGCGATACCGAACGTCTGGAAGATTGTTTGAAGCGAGTGAATGTATCCCCTCTTGGATCCGCCGCTCTGGCCGGGACGAGTTATCCTGTTGACCGTATGTATGTGGCAACTCAACTGGACCTGCCCCGCGTGTCTCAGAATAGCATGGATGGGGTGAGTGATCGAGATTTCGCTGTAGAATTCTGTGCAGCAGGGGCTTTGATCATGATGCATCTGAGTCGATTATGTGAAGAGTTGATCCTCTGGTCTAGCGCGGAATTTGGTTTTATCGAGTTTTCCGATGCAGTAACCAGTGGAAGCAGTATCATGCCGCAGAAGAAGAACCCAGATGTCGCCGAATTGGTACGCGGTAAAACTGGACGAGTTTACGGCAACCTCCTGTCCATTCTCACCGTGATGAAGGGGATTCCTCTAGCCTATAACAGTGATATGCAAGAGGATAAGGAAGCGGTGTTTGATACAGTAGATACCTTAGAGGCCTGTCTTCAAGTCCTTCCTATTCTTTTGCGCAATATGACTGTTAAAGGAGAGCGTATGAGAAAAGCGGCTATGGAGGCCTTTACAACGGCGACCGATATGGCCGATTATCTGGCCCGGAAAGGTATTCCTTTCCGGGACGCCCATAGTATTGTCGGGAAGGTGGTACGGTATTGCATCGACCAGGGGAAAACGCTGGAAAGCTTAAGTCTGGAAGAGCTACAGCTCTTTTCTTCCTCCTTTGATGCCACCGTATTTGATCATATTCGGCTCGAACAATCAATAGAGAACAAACTAGCGATTGGGGGAACTGCACGAGTCAACGTGCAGCAAAGAATTCGCGCAATCCGAGAAGGAACCAGAAAATGAGAAGGTTTTTGCTCTGGTCTTTCGTACCTTTTTGTTGCTTTGTGCTCTTCGCCTGTGGTCGTAAAGCCCCTCCCCGCTTACCGAAAACTGCTCCCCCAGCGCAGACAGATTCGCAAATGTCTCCACTCCTGTCGAGAAGACTTTTTCTATTTGACAATTGTGACCGGGTATGCTAGAGATGGGCGAAGATTTTTTCAGCCGAGGAGCTCAGGGATCAGCCACGAGAGGCCAAAATAATTAAATTATCCTCGATCTTCAAACGGGGAGGTGAAGAACGACAGTAAATACTAGCTAAAAAAACGGTTGAGGAAGGTGAGAAGAGGCTGTAGTCAGAGAGTAGCCAGCGAGTGAGCCTGTAAGGAAGATTTTCCTCACTTGGGGCAGATAGGAAAGGGGGTAGGTGCATGTTTAAGGGATCTTTAGTCGCTATTGTCACACCATTTAAGGATGGGAAGCTTGATGAAGCTGCTTTTAAAAATTTACTGGAGTTTCATGTAGCCAATGGTACGCATGGCATTGTCGCCTGTGGAACTACTGGCGAATCTCCCACCCTCTCCTCGGAAGAGCATGACCGGGTGATCGAGTTGGCGGTAGAGACGATCAATGGCCGGTTACCGGTGATTGCCGGTACAGGAACAAATTCTACAGACATGACCCTGAAAAAGACCAGGCATGCAAAAAAGGCCGGAGCAGATGGCGTACTTATCGTTGCTCCGTACTACAACAAACCGACCCAGGAAGGCCTCTATCAGCATTATCGGAAGATCGCAGAAGAGGTGGATATTCCGATTATTGTCTACAATGTACCCGGTAGAACGGCTTCGAACGTTCTGCCAGAGACCATGGCCCGCCTGTCTGAGCTCAAGAATATTGTCGGGCTCAAAGAGGCCACCGGCTCGCTTCAGCAAGCATCCGACACGATTGGTCTCTGTGGAGAGAAGATTACGGTGCTCTCGGGTGATGATGCGCTTACCCTCCCGATCCTGGCTATTGGAGGGAAGGGAGTAATTTCCGTCACCGCGAATATTGCACCGGCTGATGTCGCAGAGGTCATCAATGAATTTGAACGCGGGAACATAACCAAAGCGCGGGAGCTTCACTATAAACTTCGCCCGCTGCATAACGCCATGTTCTACGAAAGTAATCCCATCCCGGTCAAAACAGCGCTAGGACTGATGGGAAAATGTACAGGCGAACTTCGCCTACCACTGGCACCGATGCAAGCGGCGAATCTGAATCGGTTAAAAGAGGTGTTAACAAACTATGGCTTGATCCAGCAAGCAGCGATGCATGCGTAGGAAGACGGGCGACGCGGACCGTCGCCCGGAGTATGGGTAAAGGTGGAGGGAGGATACTGAACGTGATTAAGGCCATTGTCTGTGGGGTGGGTGGACGGATGGCTGGACGAATGGTTCACCTCATTCGGGAAACCGAAGATATTCAAGTAGTTGGAGGAGTTGAACGCACCGATCATCCAGCCATCGGCAAAGATCTAGGTGAAGTAGTAGGATTAGGACAACTAGGAATTCAGGTAAGCGCAGACCTGGAGCAGATTATTGACCAGGGAGATGTGGTAGTCGATTTCACCATTGCCCAGGCCGCGGTACAACACCTCCGTACAGTGGCTGCTCATGGTAAGGCCATGGTGATTGGAACCACCGGTCTGGAGAAAGAGCAACTGGAGGAAGTGCGTCAGCTCGCAAAAAAAATCCCCTGCTTCATGGCTCCGAACATGAGTGTAGGGGTCAATGTCATGTTTAAGCTTCTCCAGGATGCTGCCCGTTTGCTAGGTGATGAATATGATGTGGAAATTATCGAAGCCCACCACCGTTATAAAGTAGATGCTCCCAGTGGAACCGCGGTGAAAATGGCCGAGATCCTGGCAGAAGCTTTACATCGAAACATTGACGAGGTCGGAGTCTATGGCCGTCCCAAAGGAATCATCGGTCAGCGGAAACCACACGAAATCGGCATTCAGACAATCAGAGCAGGGGACATTGTGGGGGAACATACTACGATTTTTGGTGGTCTTGGGGAGCGGCTCGAGATCACCCATCGAGCCCAAAGCCGGGACAACTTTGGTCGAGGAGCCCTGCGAGCGATCCGCTGGATTCTCCGGCAAAAACCGGGTCTTTATGATATGCAAGATCTGCTGGGACTCAAAGCGTAACCTGGATCTACTCCAGCTTCCTTATCGACTCAGAGGGTAGGCAGATTCGCTCAGCCGCTCTAGAGCGGACAGCACAAAGAATTATCTTCTGCAACCGAGTCTCCACTTGATTTTGTAAGTACTGCTATCCTGATCCTGTCGGTCCCGCTCCAGCACACAAACCGTGATCAGGCAACCGGTGAGGTGCTATTCCTGTGCCGCACTGAACTGAGCTTGATAGCCAGCAAGTCCCAGTGGATCTTTCCAAAAACGGATGACTTCCCCCTATTTCCGAATAAGTTGCTTCCTCTTGCCTTAGTGCATTCTCAGGAGACATCCTTGGGAAAGCGCCTCCGCTGGGAGTGCGGGCGTCCCGACCCCTGTGGGCCAGAGGCCTGCGCTCCCAGGATATCCATATTCCTCAAGCAATGTTTTTTCTTGACTCTCCTTAATGTCTTCGCTTAAATGCTGAAATCGATAAAGAAAAGAATCCTCCTCAAATACTTACCCCTTTCGTTTGTCTGCAAGAATAATCTTGCTTCTTTGTCATAAGATGAAAACAAGCGACGAAAAGCTCCTTCTACTTGCTTAATCACCTAAAGAATTGTATACTTGTAAGTTGTACATGATGAATACTCATTTACCCGACATGCTCCTGATGTGGTATTTGTTAGTAGACAACGCCTTGAGGAGATGGGAAATACTGGTTACTCGCCCGGTGTTCCAGTGCTTGCGGTCAAGTTATTTCTCCAAGTAATACCTGCCCTGACGGATGCGGATAAGCTGGTCTATTGGTTTGATACTCAAAAACGGGTGGTTGTGGTCTTTGGGTTGGTACTCATCAGGTGGGTGCTGCTAAAATAAACTATCCGAATAATGGAATAGGGCTGATTAGTTGCCGGTTGAGATCCGGAAGTAAAGAAAAACTCAAATCGTGGTCATCATACTATGGAGCGCTAGTTCTTGATATTATGGGGTAACTGTATGTCCGGTACTGCCCAATCGTTCCCACTCCCAGCCAAAGTTTCAGCAGCCGTGCCCCCAGATCTCATCTGGCGCTTGAGCGTGGATCAGTATCACGCTATGATTCATGCAGGTATTCTGACGGAAGATGATCCAGTGGAGCTTCTGGAAGGATGGCTTGTATACAAAATGCCGAAAATACCAGCTCATCGTGCAGTCACGCACTTGATACGCCAAGCCCTGGAACGTATGGTACCTGCAGGCTGGTATGTGGATACCCAAGAACCGATCACCACAGCAGACAGTGAGCCCGAACCCGATGTCATGGTTATTCGTGGTGAGACACGTAGCTATCTCCATCGTCATCCGGAACCACAAGAGGTTGCCTTGGTGGTTGAAGTCTCCGATGCCACACTGCAACGGGATCGAATATTCAAGAAGCGTTTATATGCCCGGGCCGGTATTCCGATTTATTGGATTGTGAACTTGGCCGAAAGACAAATTGAGATATATACCAACCCATCTGACCTGGGAGAACAGACAGATTATCGTCAAAGCCAAGTGTATAGGGAATCTGATAGCATTCCTTTCCTGATCGAGGGCAATGAAGTTGGGCATATTGCTGTGCAGGAGCTAATACCCTGATGGGGCGTTTCTCTGACTACCAGATCGAAAGCAACGAGGGAAGACCTCTCTCATTTACCAGAAAGTGGTAAGACAGAAATTGGGCAGAGAGAAATGGTGCAATGGCTCCTGCTAAAAACTTTCCAGACCGTTCCGCAGGCGTAAATTATTAGGTTAGCCTGCTCTACTAAAAATCTGCTGCAGAAGATACCGAGACGAGTTAGAATAAATGGAAGAGAGAATGTTTGCGCGTGATGAAGTTCGAAACGCCAGAAAGCAGCGTTTCTAAAATTGAAGCGGATCTCATACTCTAAAGGAGGAAACAAAGGTTGCTGAAGATTGAACGAGCACAACGACTAGGTGGACTTCCCCCTTATCTCTTTGCGGAAATCGACAAAATGAAAGCGGAAGCCCGCAAGCGAGGGATGCAGCTTATCAGTTTAGGAATTGGTGATCCTGATCTCCCCACGCCGAGCCACATTATCCAAGCCCTCCAGAAAGCGGCAGAGCGACCAGAGAACCATCAGTATCCAGACTATGAGGGAACTCCTTCGTTTCGAGAAGCCGCTGCCCGCTGGTATGAGCAGCGGTTTGGAGTCAAACTAGATCCAGAGAAAGAGGTCTTATCGCTGATCGGATCCAAGGAAGGAATTGGTCATATCCCTCTGGCTTTTGTGAACCCGGGAGATGTGGTGCTCGTCCCTGACCCAGGATATCCAGTCTATCATGCGGGTACTCTCTTTGCCGGTGGGGAATCTTATCCTATGCCCCTCCTGAAATCAAATGGCTTTCTCCCTGATCTTGCCGCTATTCCACGCGAAGTGATTAAACGGACCAAGATGATGTTTCTCAACTATCCGAATAATCCCACTGCTGCGGTCGCTCCCAAAGAGTTTTTTCAACAAGTAGTGGCTTTTGCTCAGGAACATCAGATCATTGTTTGTCATGATGCCGCTTACACAGAAATCACCTTTGATGGCTATCGTCCTCTCAGCCTTCTCTCTCTAGAAGGGGCTAAGGATGTCTGCATCGAATTTCATACCCTGTCCAAGACCTATAACATGACCGGCTGGCGGATCGGTTTTGCCGTGGGTAATGCGGAGATTATCGCGGGTTTGGGTACCATCAAAACCAATCTGGATTCGGGTATCTTCAAGGCGATACAGGACGCTGGCGTGGAAGCGCTTACGGGAAGTCAGGAGAGTACCAGAGAAGCCTGCCAAATTTACCAGCGCCGACGAGATCTGCTGGTAAAAGGTCTTCGTGAAATGGGAGTAGAAGTCGAGACTCCCAAGGCCACTTTCTATCTCTGGGTGCCCGTTCCCTCCAAATATAAGTCCTCAAAAGATTTAACCGTACATCTTATTCAGCAAGCGGGGATTGTCACGACTCCAGGGATAGGATTTGGTAAGTATGGAGAAGGCTTTATTCGCCTCGCCTTGACCGTAGATGAAGCAAAGATCCGCGAGGTACTCGATCGATTGAAGAAGGTAGGTCTGTAGTGCCATTTCGTACTCGACGGTGCATAGGGGGTATACTCATCCTGGTGGTGTTCCTCTTCCCGGGAGGAAGGGTAGGGAGCAGTCTGGCCCAAATATCACCAGAGGAGGCCACATTATATACGTTTGCCGTAAAAGCCTACCAGGATGGGCTCTATGATTTGGCCAGGCAACAATTCGAGCAATACCTGGCCCTCTTTCCACAGGGAAGCAAGCGGGGAGAAGTCTATGCCTACCTGGGAGAGTTTTATTCTTGGCAAGGCGAATATGAAAAAGCCGTGACCATGTATCGACAAGCCCTCCGTGCTATCCGTACCGGTGAGTGGCTCGATAATACCCGCTTTATGCTTGGAAAGAATCTCTACCGACTCCAGCAATATGAAGAAGCTATTCAAACCCTGACCCCTTTGACTCGTCGCAAAGGTCCCTTGCAGGAAGAAGCGCTTTACTGGAGTGGAGAAGCGGAGCTAAATCGAGGGGAACTTGCTCAAGCCAGAGCACTTTTTGATCGCCTGCTTCAAGAGAGTCCACAAGGGACCTATGCTCCTTATGCCTACTATGCCCGTGGATGGTCCTGGCAGAAACAAGGAGAGCTAGTCAAAGCTCTGCAGGATTTTCAGCGGATTGAGATTTCGTTTTCCCAAAGCCCTCTCCTCTTTCCTGCTCAACTGAATATGGCGCAGATTCTCTTTGCCCTGGAGCGCTATGCCGAAGCGGAGGAGAAGTTTCAATGGGTGTTACAGCGTGCAGAAGAGCCTCGTCATCAGGAAGAGGCCCTCTTTGGATTGGCGGAAAGTTTGCTGCTTTCTCAACGCTCCAGCGAAGCCATTGCGGCGTATGAGCAGTATCGACGCCTGTTTCCGCACGGACAAAGACTGGCTGCTGTTTTGTATAATCTGGGAAAGACTTATTATGCGCGAGAGGAATTTACCAAGGCTATCGAAGTCTTTCAGGAGCTTCGGACACGGTTTCCTCAAGACCCCTCACTGGAAATTGTGCTGTTGATGCAAGCACAATCTTATCAAGCGCTTCAGCAACTGGAGAAAGCGATAGAGACCTATTCAGCCCTTATCCTTGCCTTTCCGGAGGGAGACTATCTCTCAAAGGCGCTCCTGGAGCGTGGGATGCTTCAGTATCAGCTTGATCGCTATCCAGAAGCGCGGGCAGATTTCGAGATGCTGCAACAACGGCAGAATACTGCAGAGATCCAGATGTTGGTAGACTATATGCTTGGGGAGATCTTCTTTCAGCAAAAAAACTATGCCGAAGCGCTCCCACACTATGTGGCAGCTACTACAAAGGGAATGGAAGTTCCGCGTCATCTCTGGTATAAGATAGGGTATATCTACTCTGCTCTGGAACGATATCCAGAAGCAGTCGAAGCATTGGAAAAATATCTGGCCCAGCCGCTCCCTCTCGAAGAACAAAAAGTCGGATTCGCCTTACTTACGAAGGTACTCATACAAGAGGGAAAATACGAAGAAGCCATTGCGAAGTATCATGTGCGTGTTCAGGCATTTATGAATGATAAAGATACTCCGGCTCTGGTCCAGGAGTTGGCTCATCTCCTGCTCAAATTGGACAAACCAGAGGAGGCCATTGCGACCTATGAGCAATGGTTGCATAGATCCCCTCCGGAGAGTAATAATGAGGCCATGATTCTGGAATTAGCCCTCCTCTACCGGGACCAGCATGATTGGGAAAGTGCGCAGAACATGCTGCACACGCTTTCCCAAGAGGCGACCCAAGACAAAATACGGGCTGAAGCTCTCTACTGGTTGGCCGATCTGTATGCCCAAAAGGGGGAACGGTCAACAGCTCTTCAAATTCTCTCGGAAATCCCAAAGGCTGTTCCTCAAGAGATGCACTGGCGAGCCATCGCTGCCTACCGATTAGGGATCCTCTACGAAGAGGAACACAACTGGCCAGCCGCACTGGATGCCTATAAGGCAGTGATCGCGATAGCCGATGAGAAAGAGGTCGAGCTAGAGCAAGCGGCTCAGACTCGCTTAGAGGAATTGAAAGCTCTGGTGGCCCAAAAAACGCCAGACTCTCGACCTGCACCGAAGCAACAAGGACAACGCCCATGAGAATGCGATCATATCCCAAAATAGTGTTTGTATCTTTTTTCCTCCTGTTCCTTTCCGGGCAAGTATGGGGAGCAGAGGAGGTGACCAAACCACCGATTACTCTTCCGGAAGTGGTCATTGTGGGGAAGGAAGCTACCGCCTTGAAGGCATCGAAGGAGCAGTATTTACCCGAAGTTGCCTCCCAGGAAATTAAGGCTACCCCTCGAGAAGCCCGCGAACGGATTGACATCTCTGGATTAGAGGCACGAGAAAAAGCCGCTCCTCAGGTACAGGGTCCTGGCTGTTTCTTTAGCGGTACAGGGACTTTAGCCCGAGCGTTTCTTGGAGATGAAGCGCAATACAAGATTGGATTATATCGGTTTCAAGAAGAAAATTATCCTGGCGCCATCGAGGCGTTTGAGCGATTGCTGCTCGATTATCCCCAGAGTCCCTTTCGTGGCTCAACCTTCTTCTGGCTGGGAGAATCTTACTATCGTCAAGGAGTCCTGGATCAGGCTCTCCAGAACTATATGCAGGTTATCGAACACTACCCTCGAGAGCGATTTCGAGATTATGCGCTCTATTCGGCTGCCTGGATAGCCATGCAACAGGGAGCCTATCCCACAGCGCAAAGACTCTATCAGCAACTGGTGACTGAATATCCGCAGAGCGAATTGATAGAACAGAGCCTGTATGTTATGGGAGAGGCTTTCTTTCGTACACACCAATTTTCAGAAGCAGCCAAAACGTATTCTGAGCTCCTCACCAAATATCCAGACACCTCGTTGCGGGAAGAGGCTTTATTTTGGCGTGCAGAGAGTTTTTATAGCGCAGGCGAGTACGGATTAGCTCGAGCTGCCTTTCGACAATTTGTGGAAAGTTACCCGCAACATCCTCTCCTCGAAAATGCTCTGTATAGCTTGGGCTGGACCGAGCTCCACATGGAAGACTACTCGGCTGCCACCAAGCTGTTTACTCAGTTCTTCCGTCGTTTTCCCCGGAGCCGTTTTCTCGACTCCACGTTGTATGGTTCTCTTCGAGCCTATCTGGCTCAAGGAGAAAAAGAGCAAGCAGCCCAAATTTATCAGCGGCTCCTCCAGGAGTATCCTCAAAGTAGCTGGATTGATAATGCCCTGGCCGAACTGGGCTGGGCTGCATTTCAGGCCAAAGAGTATCCTTCTGCTTTACAGTATTACCGGCAGTTACTGGAGAAATACCCCAACAGCGAGCTCCGGATACGTGCCCAATTTCTCATGGGAGAGATCTTTTACAATCAGCGGAACTACGAGCAAGCAATTGAAGCCTATACTGTCGTTGAGCGTGCAGAGGATGAACCACTCCTTGCCGAGTATGCTACTCTGTGGAAGGGCCTGGCTCTTTACCAGCTTCAACGCTATTCCGCAGCGCAACAGCAGCTTCAGCAATTTGCTTCTCGGTTTCAACATTCTCCTTTGAGCGATGAAGTCTACTTCTGGCTGGGAGAGGTGGCTTTTCATGAGGGGGCATGGCCAGAGGCCCTGGATGCCTATAGCCGTGTCCAGTCTACCAGCAATCGGTACCAGGATGCTCTGTACGGAACAGCCTGGGTCTATTACCAGCAAAGAGAATGGCCAAAGGCTGCCACTCTCTTTGCTCAGATCATTACCGAGTACCCTAAGGCTCCTTGGCGTGAGGATGCTCTCTACCGTCTCGCTGAGTGTTATTACCAGATGAAAGAGTATGAGAAGGCCACCGCCACTTATGCAAAAGTGGCCACCGAGTATCCCCAGAGTGCTCGGGCTGGAGCAGCTCGGTTTCAAGTCGGGTGGGTAGCGTATCGTAATGAAAAATTTCCAGAGGCTCGCCGGGTCTTTCAAGAGCTGACTCAGCAAGGAGAGGGAGAGTGGGCAGCGAAGGGCCAATTCTGGTTAGGAATGACCTACTTCCGGGAAGGAAAGTACCCTCTGGCGCGACAAGAGTTTTCTACGCTAACCCAGCGCTTCCCCCAAAGCAAAGAAGCTCTCGAGGCTTATCTCAAAATAGGGGATACCTACTACAATGAGCAACGATATGAAGACGCCATTGCGGCTTATAAACGAGTTATTCTCCTCTCTCCGGCTGATCCACGCAATGCAGAGGCCGAGTACGGAATTATTCTTTCCCATTATCAGCTTGGTCAGTATGATCAATTCCTGGAAGGAGCCAGGGAGTTTATCGTCAAATATCCCCAGCAAACGCTGAGTGTCACCCTCCAGTACCAAATTGGAGAGCTCTTTGCAGCGGAAAATCGTTTTGAACAGGCCTTACAGGCATATCAAACTGTCATTACGAGCTTTTCCCAAAGCGATTTGGTTGATGATGCTCACTTCCGGCGTGGAGAGATCTTTGCGAAGATGGGAAAGTTTGCGCAAGCGATCACCGAATATACCCAGATCCTAGAGGGAGAAACTGACTCCACCTTGAAGCCAGCCGCGTTACTCGGCATAGCCAAGACGCAGTTTCATCTCAAAGAATATTCCCAGGCCATAGAGACCTATCAACAATTCCTTACGAGTTATCCCCAAAACGAATTGCTTCCCCAGGTTTATTACGGTCTGGCCCAGGCTCAAGAGGAGGCAGGGAATCTCAATAAAGCCCGGGAGGCTCTGCAATCCCTGATCACCCGGTTTTCTGATATTCCCTTGCGCTGGGAGGGGGAATATCGGTTAGGTATGCTCTGGATGCAAGAGAAAAAATATCAGGAAGCTCTCCCGTATCTTCGGAAAGCGCTGGAGTCTTCTGACAAGGAACTTACCGCGCGTGCCCAGTATCAAATTGGACAAATTTATACCCTTTTAGGGGATTATCAGCAGGGGATAGTCGAATTGCTCAAAGTGGTCTATTTGCATGGAGATCAACCGCAATGGACCAGTAAAGCTCTCTTGCAGGTCGGTCGCAATTACGAAGAGTTGGAAAAATGGGATGAGGCGTTCACTATATATGAGAAGATTACCAGGGAGTCTAACGATTCTAGTCAAGTAGAAAAAGCAAGAGAACGTATACAGTTTATTAAAAACAAAAAGCAGCAATCTTAGCTCTGCAGCCAGATTTTTGCAAGGAGGGGTTGTCCTGAATAGCAGCGAGGGATCTTGGTCAAGAATCTTCGAGGGGCATAACTGGTCTGGGATAAGATTCTTTGCTCTTCGTAAGGCCCTCAGCATCCCAAAAAAGTCTCGTTGTAGCCCTAAGATGATCCGTGCAGGGGGGGGTTCCCTCAAGGGAGGATAGGATGTCATGATGGAGTTGATTTTATCAGGGGGAATCGTCATGATTCCCATCCTCATCTGTTCTGCCTTGGCCTTTGGTATAATTCTGGAGCGATTTTACAGTCTACGACAACGGCGAATCATTCGCTACGATATTCTGACTCGTATCGAAGAGTTGTTACGAGAGGGGAAGATTCCCGAAGCGACGACCATGTGCAAACGCTATCAATCCTCCATGACCCGGATTCTTCTGGCTGCTATTCTCAATCATGACCGGTCAAAAGCAGAAATCAAAGAGATCATCGAAGATGCGGGCAGACACGAAGTGCCGATTATTGAAAAATATCTCACTATTCTTGGTACGATCGCCGGCATCTCACCTTTGCTCGGTCTACTAGGCACCGTTACTGGTATGATAAAAGCCTTCCAGGTGGTTTCTGTCCAGGGGGTGGGTCATCCTTCTGCCCTTGCTGGCGGGATAGCGGAGGCACTGATCACCACGGCGGCTGGACTGATCATCGCTATTCCAACTTTTGTCTTTTATAATTATTTCTCAAGGAAGGCTGATACGTTAATTATCGAAATGGAGAAGAACTCTCTGCGTATGCTCAATATTCTCAAACGAGACTGAGAGCATTGGGCCATGTCTATAAGGAATAGTCTATGGAATTTTCACGACGGAGAAGAACGGACCCACGTATCGATCTCACTTCCTTAATTGATGTGGTATTAAATCTGGTCATCTTTCTTCTGCTGACCACTACTTTCGTGGTCCAACCTGGACTGCAAGTCAATCTCCCTCAAGCAGCTACACAGGAAAAAACAGTGGAGAAACAGGAGTGGTTCGTAATACTGACAAAGGATGACCGGCTCTTCTTTAATGACCGTCTCCTGACCCTCTCCGAATTACGGACCGCTCTTCAAGAAAAACTGCAGGAAGGATTTGGTGGACAACCACTCATTATCAAAGCAGATAAGGAAGTTCAGCATGGGAAAGTAGTCGAAATCCTGGATCTCGCCAAAGGGCTGGGTATCAATCAACTGGCTATTGCAACTACTCCCCGAACAGAGGAATAAGGTATGATGTATCCACGAGAGATCTTACCTTTGAGTATTGCCTTACTTTTTTCTTTCCTCCTCCATGGGATGATTATTCTGTTTGCACCGGGATTCTCGCTATTGCCCTTGTCTGAAGAAGATCGTCCTATTGTGGTAGAAATCTTATCTCCTCAATCCCCATCTCCCCTCTCTCCGGAACCAACCGAACAATTAACCCCTGCGCTCAAGGACCAAGTTCCGCCGCCCACCGAAAACTCTCCAATGGAAATCCCCAAACCGCCAAGTCTGGAACCACTTTATGGGGCCTTAGAGCGACTGAGTGTGGTGCACAATCAACCAGCCCCGCCCCTGGATATTCGTCTGCCCCAACAAGAACGAGAAAATCCTCCATCTGATCTTGTGATCAAAGAACAAAATCGAGCTTTTGTGCAATCGCTTTTGAGCAAGATTGAACAGGGCCAACTCCCTTCTGGTAATCCGCAACGAAAAGAGTCTCCGTTGGGCTTTGGACGTATCACTGCCCCAGATCGGCCAGATATTCCTGGGCGTCCCAGCTCTGCTCCTCCTCCTTTTGTCCCCCTTCCTCCGCCATCACCAGAAACCAACCGGGTTATCCTCCAGGAAAACCTGCAATTAGGTATCCGGGGGCCTGTATCGGAACGGCGTGTGATTTATCAACCTCCTCTTCCAGAAGTACGGGTAAATGTGGAAACAGAGATTGAACTGAAATTCTGGGTTCTGCCTGATGGGACAGTGGGACGGGTGATTCCTCTCCGGAAGGGTGATACCACTCTCGAGACGATAGCGATTAATTACCTGAAAAACTGGCGTTTTGAACCGCTTACCACTTCCGGGGCCCAAGAAGAGCAATGGGGGACTATTCCTTTTAAATTCTTACTCCAATAATTCTTCTCTTGTTTTTCCAGAACAACCTGGAGTCTGCATTATACTCTCTTCATCACTTGAGAGTTGGAAAGGAAGACAGCGTGTCATCCCACGAGGGCTTTGGAGAGTTTACCTTTATCACGAAAATCCGGGAACGCATGCACGGACATTATCACCCTGGCATTATCAAGGGGATTTCGGATGATTGTGCTGTGCTGAGACCTGGTGTACATCTCGATTTGGTTTGGACCATTGATGCAGCCATTGAGGGAGTCCACTTCCGACGAGAGTGGTCGAGTCCATACCAGATCGGTTGGCGTGCTGTCGCGGTCAATCTAAGCGATATCGCCTCGATGGCCGGTACCCCTTTTGCCTTTCTTTCTGCCCTGAGCTTTCCCCCGCAATATGAAGAAACTTTCTTGACCGAAGTAGTGGAAGGGATCTGTGCAGCAGGGGAGGCGTTTTCCTGCCCTCTAGTGGGCGGGAATCTGAGCCAGGCTCCCGAAGGATTGAGTATAACGATTGCTATGCTGGGAACAGTGGAAAGAGGGAAAGCCATCTATCGCTCTGGTGCACAGGTCGGGGACGAAATCTGGGTGACCGGGACATTGGGAGATGCCTATGCTGGTTTACGGGTGTTACAGCAACGAGTAACACGAGAAGGCTGGGAAGCACCACTAGTCCAGAAATATCTTCAACCAGTACCCAGGGTACAGGAGGCGCTCTTTCTGCGTACCCTTGGTTCGTTACACAGTATGATAGATATCAGTGATGGATTATCGAGCGATCTCGCCCATATTTGCCAGGAGAGTGGAGTCGGGGCGCGACTCTATGCTTCAGCTATTCCATTATCCAAAGCAAGCAAACAATTGGCACAACAGCTAGCCGAAGACCCACTGGAGTACGCTTTACACGGTGGGGAAGATTTCGAACTCTGTTTTACAGCTCCGAAAGGGGGGATACAGGCTATCCTTAAGACATTTCAAAGACGTTTTCCTCTACCGCTCAGTTGTATCGGTGAGATCCAGGCTTCGCCTGACATTGTCTTCGTACAGGAAGGGAAAGAAGAGCTCCTCATTCCCAAAGGATATGATCACTTTCGTCCCTCATGGCTAAAAAAGAGCTGAAAAAAGGCTTCTCCTCATTCCCGAGAAAAAAGTGTACAGAAATCGGCTAATATATTGACAACTGCCCACAGGGGGTGGTATATAAAAGGGAATTCGTTTCTCAGTATGAAACCCCTTTTAGTCTTCTCATAAAGAAAGAGAGGTTATTTTCTGCTAGCATATTGTGTATACCATTTTACATAGGATCGTATCCATATTCATGAGGGAAGCAAGAATTGAAAGGAACCACATGGTCAATGGTACCCAAAGAGGTGTTTTTTACGAAGGGGGTGGGACGGCATAAACAGAAGCTGGAATCTTTTGAACTCGCCCTCCGATCCGCTGGGATTGAAAAACAAAATCTTGTTCGGGTCTCCAGTATTCTCCCCCCTGGTTGTAAGATTATTTCGCGAGAGCGGGGGTTGAAAAAGCTGCAGCCCGGAGAGGTTATCTTTTCCGTGATCAGTGAAAACAGTACGAATGAGCCCAATCGTTTGATTGCTGCCAGTATTGGGTTAGCTGTTCCGGCCAAACGGAATCATTATGGGTATCTCAGTGAACATCACAGTTTTGGACAGACCGAGGAGAAGGCGGGAGATTATGCGGAAGATTTGGCGGCAAGCATGCTTGCTTCTTCTCTGGGTATCGAGTTTGATGAGGATAAAAACTGGGATGAACGCAAAGAGATGTGGATGCTGGATGGCTGGATTATTACCACCCGGAATGTGACCCAGTCTGCAGTGGGGGATAAGAATGGATTGTGGACTACGGTGGTCACGGCAGCGGTTTTTATCAATAATTACGACTAGCTTTTGCTAGAGACGAGATCTATGAGCGTTTTCCTTCCTTCTCAAAACTTTTGTGGACTAGAAGCAGACCTGGCCTCATTCGATACGGCGCAGATTGTGATTCTTCCCGTTCCTTATGAACAAACGACCAGTTATCGGGGAGGAACCAAAGAGGGGCCGGCAGCGATTATCGCGGCATCGCGGAATATGGAGCTCTATGACGAAGAACTCGATTATGCAGTGCACCATCATGGGATTTATACGGCACGAGAGCTGGAACCGCTTACCCAGGGGCCGGCCTTTATGCTGGAGCGTGTGTATGAAACAATTAGAGGGTTTCTCACCCAAGGGAAATTTGTGATCATGCTGGGGGGAGAACATTCCCTCTCTTATGCTATGGCTAAAGCGCTCAGGGAGCATTATCCGTCCCTTTCTGTCCTGCAGCTTGACGCGCATGCTGATCTGAGGGACACGTATTTGGGCAGCGAGTACAACCATGCCTGTGTCATGCGACGAATCTCTCAATTTGCTCCCTGTGTCCAGGTTGGTATCAGAAGCTTGAGTCAAGAAGAGGCGGAGTATATTCCAAAAGCTAACAGCCATATCATCTTTGGTCAAGAACTGCACAACGGTCAGGAGTACCTTTCCCGGATCATCGATAAGTTGTCTGAGGAGGTATTTTTGACCATCGATCTTGATGTTTTTGATCCAGCGTATGTCCCGGCAGTGGGTACTCCTGAGCCTGGCGGGTTAGACTGGTATGAGGTGCTCTCGATTGTCCGAACGGTAGCTGCCCACAAAAAGATTGTTGGCTTTGATGTGGTCGAGCTTGCGCCCCTGCCAGGATTGATCGCCTCGGATTTTTTGGCCGCAAAACTTATTTATAAAATCTTGGGTTATTGTTTTAAACCTCTATAGAGTGTCCGCAGCGGCCTTACCGGATACTCGTAGAGGAGGGAAAAGGGGAGAGGGGGAAGTGGTGTAGCGCTTTCCCGGTGGCAAAAATATACGAAAACAATAAGGAAGAGAGCCCCATGGTCTTTAGTAGCCTTTTAGGATTCTTTTCAAATGATTTAGCCATCGATTTGGGAACGGCAAATACACTCGTGTATGTCAAGGGGAAAGGGATTGTCTTACGAGAGCCTTCTGTCGTGGCGGTTCATCGAGAGACAAAACAGGTGCTGGCGGTGGGGACCGAAGCGAAACGGATGCTGGGACGAACACCGGGGAGCATTGTGGCTATTCGACCGATGAAGGATGGAGTCATTGCGGATTTTGAGATTACAGAGGAAATGCTCCGCTACTTCATTAAAAAAGTACACAACCGGAAGACATTTATCAGCCCCCGCATTATCATCTCTGTTCCTTCAGGTATCACCCAGGTAGAAAAACGAGCGGTACGGGATTCGGCAGAATCGGCGGGTGGTCGGGAGACTTATCTGATTGAGGAGCCAATGGCAGCGGCGATTGGGGCTGGCCTCCCTATTGAAGAGCCTTCTGGTAATATGATCGTGGATATTGGAGGAGGCACCACCGAAGTTGCCGTTATTTCTCTGTCAGGTATCGTGTATAGCCGGTCCGTCCGGATTGCCGGGGATGCCATGGATCAGAATATCGTCAACTATATCAAGCGCAAATATAATCTTTTGATTGGAGAACGTACAGGGGAAGAGATTAAAATCAATATTGGATCGGCCTACCCTCTCGAAGAGAAGCGCACGATGGAAGTGAAAGGCCGAGACCTGGTAGCCGGTATTCCCAAAACCCTGATTATTACCGATGAAGAAATTCGGGAATCCCTGTATGAACCTATCAATGCGATTGTAGAAACTGTTAAAGTCGCTTTGGAGCGTACGCCTCCTGAACTGGCTGCTGATATCGTGGATAAAGGGATTGTAGTGGCGGGAGGTGGTGCCTTGCTCCGAGGTTTAGATATCCTATTACGTGAGGAGACCGGGCTACCAGTAACCATTGCTGAAGATCCGTTATCCTGTGTAGCTCTCGGGACAGGAAAAGTGCTGGATGAGATTAAGCTGTTAAAGAAAGTATCCATCTAATCTCCTGTCACTCCCCAAAAGTTGAGAGGGGGTACTCTCATCATCTTCAAAAATAGAATGGGAAAGAGAGTGCTCTTCTTGTAAATAGAGGAAATCCCTTCCCTTTTTCTGCTTTATTATCCTGCTCCTTTTTCGTCTTTTTCAGAGCAAACAGGAGAGTCATGAAGAGCTCTCTGCATATAGAGTATGGCAACCATGAGAGGACAAATTGATGGATGCGCGCAAGCAAAAATTTTATGTTACGTTAGAAGCCCTTCGGAAGCTCATCCATCGGCAGGCCATTGCCAATATTCGCAAAATGATGCAGAAGCTCAGCCCTCAAGATATTGCGCACCTCTTGCCCCATTTCAGCACTGAAGAAAAAAGATTACTCTTCGGCCTGATCACCGATACAGCTTTTGCTGCTGAGGTGCTCAGTGAAACTGACCGCGGTACACAACAAGAGATTGCAAGCCAGCAGAGCCCTGAAAAGCTCATTGCCCTTTTTCAACACCTCCCTTCCGATGATGTTACAGATATTATAGGAATCTTGCCAGAACCCTTAGCAAAACAGGTGCTAGAGCTATTGAGTGCCCAGGATGCTCGTGAAGTAGCCGAATTGCTCAAGTATGGCCAGGATACAGCAGGGGGGATTATGAACCCCGACTTCCTGGCATTACCAGAAACCATGACCATCGAGGAAGCGATACGGGAAGTGCGGAAAGCTAGCGAACTCGAAATGGTCTTCTATATTTATGTCGTCGATGAAAAGCGACACTTGCGAGGGGTCCTTTCTCTCCGGCAATTGCTGTTAGCTTCACCTCAGCAAAAGCTCCAAGAGGTGATGTGGAAGGATGTCATTCGGGTAAATACGAATATGGATCAAGAAGAAGTCGCCCGTATCGTCTCTCGCTACAATTTTGTAGCTATTCCGGTGGTCAATGACGAGGAGGAATTGGTCGGGATTATCACTGTAGACGATATTATCGATGTGATTCGAGAGGAGGCGACTGAAGATATTTTTCGTATGGCTGGAACGGATGAAGAGGAGCTGCTTTTCTCGCATTCAACGCTGAAAGTCGCTCGGTTTCGTCTTCCTTGGCTCCTGACCTCTCTGGTAGGAGGTATTATTAGTAGTGAGCTGATCTGGCACTTCAATGTAGTATTACGTGAAGTGGTCGTTCTGGCGACTTTTATTCCGGTGATGATGGGTATGGGCGGCAACGTAGGTATGCAGTCTGCAGCCATTGTAGTGCGTGGATTGGCCACTGGTCGAATTGATTTGAATCTGATCTGGAAGACATTTCGTCGAGAAGTGTGCATCGGGTTGGTCATGGGAGGAGTGTGTGGTACGTTACTAGGTCTGGTCGCTTTTCTCTTACACTGGAATGTGATGCTTGGGGGTGTAGTAGGGATTTCCCTTTTTGCTGCTATCAGTGTAGCTGCGACTATGGGTACGCTTATGCCTATTGTGTTCCGGAAATTGGCCATTGATCCGGCAATTGCTTCCGGACCTTTTGTGACGACTGCCAATGATATTACTGGTATTCTGATTTACTTTTCCTTAGCAGCTTTAATGCTTAACTATCTACGGTAACCGCAACCTTTATCCCCGCTTGTGGTTGCAGGGAGTAGAGGCTTTCTTCCCGAATGTCCCTGCTGTTTCACAATGATTGTGTTCTCTCTTGATCAGAAAGGATGGTAGAATATTCTACTGGTTCTTCTTCGACGGAAATGGTTGTTTCTCGGTTTCCTCGTAGCAGGGGGTATGCTCTTACTACCGAGGCCAGCTATGCTGACCCCGGAAGGGATGGCCGTTTTAGCTATCACCCTTATGTCGGTCATTTTTTTTATCACCGAACCCATTCCATTACCGACTGTTCCGCTCCTGATCGCCGTGTTGCAGGTAGTAGCTGGTATCAATAGTCCAAATGCTGTAGCCCGATCCTTTATGAGTGACGCCGTGTTCTTCATTATGGGGTCCCTCATGTTAGCGGTGGCTCTGGTAAAGCAAAATCTTGATAAACGTATTGCTTTGATGATTCTTCGATTTACCGGCCCGAAGATCGAACGGGTCACCTTCGGCATTATAGCTGTTTCTGCCTTTGTTTCCTCGGTAATTGGTGAGCATACGGTTGCCGCGATGATGCTCCCTGTTGTGCTTTCCCTGATTCATCTTACTGCTGAGAAACCGGAGAACATTCGGAATCTCTCCACCCTTCTCTTGCTCTCCATTGCTTATGCAGGGAATGTGGCTTCTCTGGGGACTCCGTCCGGAGGAGCACGTAATGCTATGATAATGGATTATTGGGATCGTCTCTACAATATCCAGATCAGTTACTTTGAATGGGTACAATTTGCCTATCCACTTGCGCTTCTCCAGGTGCCCTTGCTCTGGTTTGTGTTACTCAAAGTGTTTCCTCCAGAGGTGCGTGACCTCTCCGATGCCATATATATTTTGCAACAGCAGGTCAAGGAAGAGGGAAAAATGCGTGGGAGTGATTGGCTGGCTGTAGCCATTTTTCTCCTTACCTTCTCCCTATGGATGACAGCCAGCACCACCCTGGGATTGGGGATTATTGCGCTGCTCGGCGTCAGTCTGTATCTTATGTGCGGATTGATTCGATGGGAGGATCTTAACGGAAGCGTCAATTGGGGTGTAGTGCTCCTCTATGCCGGTGCCCTCTCCCTGGGAGTGGCCATGAGATCTACAGGGGCAGCTCAATGGGTAGCGCAAAATATCGTCTCCCTGTTACAGATACTTCCTACTTTTTCTGATATTCCGCTATTTCTTGCGAGCATCGGTTTGATGATCATCGGAGCAAATATCTTAGGGCAAGGACCAGCCACAGCCGTACTGGGACCTATTCTCCTCAGTATGGCCGAAATTTCCCACACCAGTCTGGTGGCTGCTGGTTTCACAACAGCACTGGCATCAGCCATCGTGAAACTGACCATTATTGGTTCTCCTGCTTGTGCTATCGTGTATTCCAGTGGTTATCTTCGAGCGGGAGATTTTCTTAAAGGAGGGTGGAGAATGCTCCTCCTTTCGGCAATATTACTCCTCTGCTTCCACTACTTCTACTGGCCTCTCCTCGGAGTGGAGCAGTAGAGGGAGCAGGCTATATAAGATGGAGGTGTGCCATGAAATTCCTGATTTGTTATGATGGACAGGAGTATTCTGAGCAAGCTTTACGTTTTGGAGGGATGGTCGCCAAGCGGTTTGATGCCGATGTCTCGGTACTCTATGTTCAACCTTTCGTTTCTGGACTTAATCGGGATACTTTCGATATGGCACGGGCAAAACTCTCAGAGTGGGAGATCGATCTCCCCGGGGTCCGTTTCTTGAAACGTGCTCAAGACATTCTACTCGATTTGGATGTAGTGATGCGCAGCGAAGGAGGAGAAGCAGTCGAACGACACCCACTCAAATGGGGAATTCATGGTGCATTTGAAAGTCATTACCTCGGCCATCACGGCGAGAATATCCGATTGCGGCTACGTGAAGGAGATGCGGCAGAAGAGATTCTCAAAGAACTAGAAGAAAATCCGTATGACCTGGTTATCACAGGATCTCGTGGACGGAAAGGCCTCTCCCGCTTTTTTCTCGGAAGTGTTGCCCAGCGTATCGAACTGTTTGCTCCTTGTTCAGTGCTCATTGCAAAAAATATTAAGGAAGACGACAATGTGCTCATCTGCACGGATGGATCAGAGGGAGCGGAAAAGGCCGAGATTTTTGGTGCCCAAATCGCCAAAGCCCTTAGAGCCCAAGTGACCATCCTGTCAGTAGCCGAACGTGAAGAGGAACAAGAGCTTGCGTGGAAACGGATGGAAAGAGCCAAAAAAGTCCTGGAAGATTTTCAAATTGCAGGGACACCGGTAGTAAAATTAGGCAATCCCACGGCGGTCATTATTGAGGAAGCTGGGGATCATGATATTGTGGTGCTGGGGGCAAGCCGACGGAGGCGGGTCTCGCGCTTTTTGCTGGGGAGCACCCCTTTAAAAGTAAGCGAATATGGAGTCTGCCCGGTATTGATTGTGCGATAGAACATGATCTGTCTTCTTATACTATGGCTTATCACCATCTTGCCTTTTCGACCATTTTTTGGTATGGTAAAAGCTTACTATTTTGCTATTCGTAGGAGAGAGTAAATTTGTAGTGATTGGAGTCCTTGATGCGGAGTAACCCCTTTTTCCAAAGCTTGTATGGACCAATCATCCTGGTTTTCCTGCTGTCCGGGTCTCCTGTTTTTGGGAAAACAACGGTTCCGTTTCAAGCCGGAGAAAAGTTACGCTTTGAATTGCGCTGGTTTGGCCTCCCTGCTGGTATTGCTGAACTGCAAGTCATTGCGGAAGCCTCCTGGGGAGGAAAGTCTGTCTATCAAATTACAGCTACGGCAGAATCATCAGCATTCTTTTCTCTTTTTTATCGAGTCGAAGATCGCCTGGTCTCGTATGTGGATAGCACACGGCTTGTCCCATGGTATTTCTCGATGAAGCAACGCGAAGGAAGTTATAGAAGCTATAGACAGATTATCTTTGATCATCATAAAAAGCTGGCTCTTTACCAAAAAAATCAGCAGGCAGCTCGTGAAGTAGAAGTGCCCGCACAGGTACAAGATTCGCTTTCCAGTCTCTACTATTTACGGACCCTCCCTTTGTCTGTTGGCCAATCCATCTTTCTTACTCTCCTTCTTAATGGTCACCTAAAAGAAGTCGAGGTCCGGATAGTGCGCAGTGAAATACTGGAGACCCAATGGGGGCCTATGGAGACCCTTGTTGTGCAACCACTCATTCCCGATGATGATGGAGCCTTTCGAGAAAAAAAAGATCTCTTTATCTGGCTTTCCAATGATCATCGAAGGATACCTCTGCGGGTATCTGTGCGGATTCCCCTCGGTATTCTCGAGGGAACTCTCATTGGTAAGTAAGTCGCAATCTTTCCTCCCCTTGCTCTTAAAACAGGACATAATTTTGGGATAGAAATCCTTTCTGTGAGTGATTGGTACGTCCACAAATAGAGCGAAGAGAAGAAGGATTGCAAAATAATTGCAAAACACCGTGGATTGTATTACCATGATAAGCGTTTGAATAGGTGGGGAGAGTGGTCATCCGATCAAGGCTGCAAAGCCATCCATAGCAATGTCCACTCAGGAGAGAAGAATGGTTCTGGAGACTTGAGAGAAGTGGGGGAGCAAGTTATGCGCAGTAGTAGCAGCACGTTGGAGCTCGATGATATCAAAAAGATCTATGCAGGGTACTCGGGGATCTACGATTTTCTCTTTAAACGCTTTTTCTTCCCGCGTCAGAAGTATGTTATCAAATCTTTAGGGATTCGACCAGGAGAAAGGATTCTTGATGTCGGTGTGGGAACAGGTCTCTCCCTCACCCTCTATCCATCCTACGCGCAAGTGGTAGGTATTGATATCTCGTCGGGCATGCTGAAGCAAGCCGCGAAAAAGGTCCGAAAATATAATCTTTCTCATGTTAAACTGTTAGAAATGGATGCTTCATGTTTGGCTTTTGCGGATGATGCCTTTGATTATGTGATTGCAGCGCATGTAGTCAGCGTGGTGCCGGATCCAGTAAAAGTCGTCGATGAGGTGAAACGAGTGGCGAAGAAGGATGGGCGGATTATCATTATCAACCACTTTCAGAGTGCTAACCCGGTCGTGGCGAAAGTAGAAGAATGGATTACTCCTCTTTGCAAACGGATGGGCTGGCGCTCCGATCTCACCCTGGCCGAACTCGTCAGACAGACCAATCTACAAATTGCCTATGAGTATCAGCTCAACAAACTGGATCTTTGGAAGGTTATTTGTGCCGTCAACAACAAATAAGTACCTACTCCGCTACTTCTCAGATTCAGAAAGCAATTTAGCCCTTCACAGACCGTACGACCTGCAACAGAATATCAGGTGGCAGGGACTTCTCTTTGCTGTGGATCGTCTCTCTATGGAGGGCTACTCATGGCCTTTATCTTCCACAGCATCGTTTGTACTTTTTACCACTGCCACAAGGACAGAGTTCATTGCGTCCTATTTTCCGCTCGGTTCGTTTCACTGGGGTCGGCTTTTCGCTACTTCCCCCATTATGCTGATCTCCGCGGTGCTCTACATAACGCACATCTCGGGAAAAGGATTGCCAAAGGGCCTGGTTATCCTTGACTGGCTGAATCTGAAAGAGATAGCGAATAGATTCACGTTTGATCCGCTCCATCAGAGCGGCAAACATTTCGTAGCCTTCGCGTTTATATTCATGGAGTGGATTTTTCTGAGCATATCCCCGTAAACCAATTCCCTCCTTCAAATGATCCATTGCCAAGAGATGATCTTTCCACTGGCTGTCGATGACCTGCAGCGTTATGACTCTTTCCAGGGTAGCAAAGGTCTCTTCTCCAAACATCTCTCGTTTCTGTTGATACCTCTCCTGCAGTCGCTGCAGGAGAAATTCCCGGAGATCTTCCAGGGTAAGCGTAGCCAGATCAAGATCCGCTAAAGAGATCGAGATCAGAAAATCCCGTCGGATCTGTTCTTGAAGCGTAGATAAGTCCCACTCATCTGGACGCAGGTCTGCATCGATATGTGTTTCTATCAAGGCATCGACCGCTTCTTCCATCATCTCTGCGATCAGTTCCTGAAGCTCTTCTTCTCCGGCCAATACCTGCCGTCGCAATTCGTAAATCACCTCCCGTTGTTTATTCATGACATCATCATATTCCAGGAGGTGTTTCCGAATATCAAAGTGATGTCCCTCCACTTTACGTTGAGCATTCTCAATCGCTTTAGTGATCATTTTGTGCTCGATGGGTACTCCCTCTTCCATGCCGAGTTTATCCATAATAGAGGAAATACGGTCTGACCCAAAAATCCGTAACAGATCATCTTCCAGCGAGAGATAGAACCGTGAGGAACCCGGATCACCCTGGCGCCCAGCTCGTCCGCGAAGCTGATTATCTATTCGACGACTTTCATGTCGTTCGGTACCAATAATATGGAGCCCTCCTCGCTGGGCGATCCCCTCTCCCAGCACGATATCAGTTCCCCGTCCCGCCATGTTGGTGGCAATCGTTACCGCTCCGTATTGTCCAGCCTGGGCAATGATCTCTGCTTCTTTTTCATGATGCTTTGCGTTAAGCACATGATGCGCAATGCCTCGTTCTTTGAGCATCTTGCTGAGTCGCTCCGATTTCTCAATGGAAGTGGTACCCACCAGCACTGGACGCCCCTCTTTATGGAGGGTGACAATTTCTTCGATAACCGCCTGAAACTTTTCTCGTTCGGTACGGTAGACCACATCGGGATAATTGTGGCGAATCAACGGCCGATTCGTAGGGATCACGACCACATCAAGATTATAGATTTCATGAAATTCAGTCGCTTCCGTATCGGCAGTACCCGTCATTCCAGCCAACTTATTATAGAGACGGAAATAATTCTGGAAGGTGATGGAAGCCAAGGTCTGATTTTCGTTTGCAATCTTTACCCGCTCTTTTGCTTCCAGAGCTTGATGCAGTCCCTCACTATATCTTCTCCCCGGCATGAGCCGGCCAGTGAACTCATCGACGATAATTACCTCTCCATCTTTTACTACATAGTCTACGTCTCTCTTAAAAAGGACATGCGCTTTGAGGGCTTGATTCACATGATGAAGAATTTCTATATTTACCGGATCGTACAAATTGTCTACATGCAACAGTTTCTCTACCTTTGCCACTCCTTCCTCAGTTAAGGTCACTGTACGGGCTTTTTCATCGACGGTGAAGTCGGTCTCGCGCTTCAGACGCGGGATAATCCGATCAATAGTATAATACTTATCCGTCGATTCTTCCGAGGGACCAGAAATAATGAGAGGAGTACGAGCTTCATCGATCAAGATACTATCGACTTCATCGACGATGGCATAGTTGAGTTCTCGCTGGACGTAATCATGAAGGGAGAACTTCATGTTATCACGCAGGTAGTCAAAACCAAACTCATTGTTTGTCCCATAGGTTACGTCTGCCTGATAGGCTTTCCGTCGACTCGCATCATCCATCTCATGCTGGATCGTTCCAACAGTTAAGCCCAGGAAATGATAGATATGACCCATCCATTCGCTATCGCGTCGAGCCAGGTAATCATTGACGGTTACCAGGTGTACTCCTTTACCGGTCAGGCTATTCAGATAGACAGGTAGAGTAGCCACTAACGTTTTCCCTTCACCGGTTTTCATTTCGGCAATCTTCCCTTCATGGAGGACAATGCCGCCAATAAGCTGGACATCAAAGTGCCGCATATTGAGCGTACGACGTGCAGCTTCCCGGACCACTGCAAATGCCTCACAAAGAAGGCTATCTAAATCTTCTCCCTTCTCTACTCGTTCTTTGAACTCTCCAGTCTTGGCACGCAACTGCGCGTCGGAGAGTGGCTGAACAGTAGCTTCGAGCTGATTAATCCGGTCGACAAGGGGTTGGAGTCGTCGCAGCTCTCGCTCGTTTTTGCTCCCGACAACCTTGGCAAGTATCCACTGTAACATGTCTTTCCACCTTACATTTTCATATGGGTAAATACAACACCTTTGCTCTATATACAAAAGGTTTTCACAGAATTTGTGCCGATGAGTTCGTGAAACTCGACATCCTATCGGTCTGCGCAGTATCTTCGGAGCCAAACACGATTCACTCTTCTCTCTTCTCAGACCAGGGGAGTAATAAGATCCAGCATAAGCTCCACCAGGCAGCACTTGAAATTCAGTATACCACAGAAAGTAAGGATCGGGAAAGAGGGAAGCGCAAAAGGCCCTTAAATGTCCTTCCCTTACCAGGCCTCAGCTACCCCTCCTCCCCCGCGGGGATCTGATCCTCCCTTCCAGGCGGCAGATTCTACTCGAATCACCTGGGCACGGGCCATAGTTGGGTCATAGCTATACGGACTCTGTTGCACTGTATGTCCCATATTTTGGAGTGCCTGACATACCGAGTCTTGTATCCGAGCTTCTACATGGACAATATTTCCTTCACAGTGGATGCGCGGCATGGACACTGCCTCCACGGGGGACATGCCAAAATCGATACTGTTCAGAATAGTCTGGAGTACCGCGCTAATGATCACACTTCCTCCAGGGGCTCCGACAATTAAAAATGGACGCCCCTCCTGAAAGACTATGGTCGGCACCATTCCGGTAGTGCGGGCTTTTCCCGGGGCAATGGAATTCGGTCGTCCAGGCAGTGGATCGAATAATTTCATGGAATTATTATAGACAAAACCCAGACCAGGTGTCACTACTCCTGAGCCGGTACCCAGAGTATGGGTAAGGGATACAGCATTGCCTTGTTCATCGTAGACAGACAGATGAGTGGTACACGAAGCGGGAGACCGGAGAGTGTTCGTAAAACGATATCCACAACGGATCTTTTCCGCCCATTCCTTGGCGTGCTCCTTGGAAAGGAATTTTTGTATCGGTACATCGACAAATTCCGGATCACCCAGATATTGATTCCGATCAGTATGCGCCGCAGCCATGGCCCGAGCAACCAGATCGAGATAGGGAGCAGAATTGTGGGGTAAGGACCCCAGATCAAAATTCTCCAGGATATGAAGCATCTCGATGAGTACGACCCCACTCCCAGGAGGTGGGTTGGACAAAATGGTATAGCCTCGATAACTCCCTATTACCGGCTTTCCTGTCCTGACCCGATAATCGGTGAAATCTGACGGGGTAATATACGAGCCATTCGCACTCAAATCAGCGAGTATCTGCTGACTGAGCTCTCCATGATAGAACTCTTTGGCTCCTCCCAACGCAATCCGTTCGAGGGTATTTGCCAGATCTGCATTTACAATTTTTTCTCCAACAGCGTAAAAAGAGCCATCCGGTTTCAGAAAGATCTTTTTACAGGCTTCGGTTGTAGAAATACGCCTTTTTCCATCCGGGAGCCCCGGTTGAGGTTTGTGAGTCCAGAAATCAAAGACTGGTGGAGTAACTGTCATTCCTTCTCGAGCAAGAGTAATAGCAGGAGCAATCAGGTCCGCCCATGGTTTGGTACCCAACCGCGTGTGAGCGTCAAAGAGCCCAGCCACTGTCCCTGGGGTCATAATTGCCGTATAACCGAGTTCACTTCGATAATCATCAAACAAGGTATATCCAGATATTTCTGAACGACCACGACACGCGTCCTGCCACATCTCAGGGGTCACCTTTGCCCCTGCTCGCGTGTGAAAATCGATCATAAGATGTTCTTGGGTTTCTGCCTTATAAATCTGCATGGTGCCCATCCCGCCGATCCCACACATAAAAGGATCGACTACCATCTGAGCAAAAGCAGTTGCAATAGCAGCATCAAAAGCATTTCCTCCTGCAGCCAAGACTGCTACACCCACATCAGCAGCTCGGGGTTGAGGTGCGACAACGATTCCTCTCATGAAAATCTCCTTCTGCATCTCCTTGGATAAGCTCAGTTTATCAGATTAATCCTCTGTTATTCTACCTCCTTATCCTGCTCAGGCATCTGACCAGCCTCTTCTCTAAAAAGGGGCTAAGACTATCCTCCATATCCAGGACATTCCAGAATCAGGCTATACACAGGGGGTCACAATTTGTTGGAGTAGGGCGAGATCAATATTTCCACCACTGAGAACAACCCCGGTTCGTCTTCCGGCAAGTGGAATCTTTTGGGCCAGAAGGGCGGCAACTCCCACCGCGCCTCCCCCTTCCACGATAAGGTGATGTTCAGTCAAGAGAAAACAGATCGCTCGTCTTATCTCTTCTTCAGTTACCAGGTACAGGGCATCTACGTACTGCTGTACAAGGGAAAAGGTATAACGATTCTCCAAATCGATACCCCCACCGAGCGCATCAGCCAGGGTCGGTTCATAAGGGAGGGTAATCGGTTTTCCGACACGGAGGGAATGATACATTACCGGTGCCCGTTCTTGAGAGACTCCAATGATCTGTATATGTGGAGAAATCGTCTTCAGGACAATACCAATTCCAGAGATGAGTCCCCCTCCAGAAAGGGGCACCACCACAGCATCGAGCTCTGGCCACTCCTCCAGCATCTCTAAACCAATTGTACCCTGCCCGGCAATGACCCCCAGATCATCAAAAGGATGAATAAACGCGAATCCTTCGGCTTGACTGAGACGCTTGGCTTCTTTTTCTGCTTCATCATAATCATCCGCGCCATCGAGAATAGAGGCTCCAAAGGAGCAAATAGCCTCGATCTTATTCCGAGCGGTGTGACGTGGGACTACAATCGTTGCCGGGATACCGAGCTGCTGGGCAACAAACGCAGTGGCTTTTCCATGATTTCCACTCGAACAGGTCACAATCCCTCGTGGTTTATTCTGTAGACTGAGTATTTTATTAGCAGTCCCCCGAATCTTGAAGGATCCTGTTTCCTGCAAACATTCGGGTTTAAGTCGAACTGTTCCCCGAGAACAACGACTGAGCGCGCTGGAATGGAGAAGGGGAGTGGGGCGCAGAAGAGGAGTAATGCGATGCCGAGCCAGCCAGACTTCATAAAATATATTCATTTGCTCCTGCATTATTATAGAAACTGGATATTCTGTTTTTTGCTCTTTGGCCTGGATTATACCTGGATCTCTCCTTCTCCGTCAACGTTCTCTTTCGGTTATTTTGGGAGATCATCGAGGTGAAGAGACGAACTTCTAGGATTTTCTCCTCCTCCAATAGAATCGTGCTAGCATCTTATCGGAGAGAGAGTTTTTCTTTTGGAGCAGAGCAATAAACTTGACAAAAATAGACTCAGATATTATACTAGAAAAAAACTCAGTCCGCTATATGTGTATGGGTCATCAGGAAGAACCATCTCACAGATTACATAAACGCAAGGAGGTTATATTCATGGGAAAAATTATCGGAATTGATCTCGGAACAACAAACTCGGTTGTCGCCGTGATGGAAGGGGGAGAACCCAAGGTTATCATCAATGAAGAAGGGAGTCGGCTGACTCCTTCAGTGGTGGCTTTTACCAAAGATGGGGAAATTTTAGTCGGCCAGGTCGCCAAACGACAAGCCATTACCAATCCAGAAAACACTGTCTATTCGATCAAACGCTTTATGGGGCGGAGATACGATGAGGTGCAGGATGAGATCAAGATGGTTCCGTACAAGGTCGTCCGCGGGCCCAAAGGTGAAGCAAAGGTCTCGATCCGGGGAAAAGAGTATGCTCCCGAAGAAATTTCGGCCATGATTTTGCAAAAGTTAAAAAAAGCGGCGGAAGACTATCTTGGTGAAAAAGTGACGGAAGCGGTTATTACGGTCCCTGCATACTTTAATGATGCCCAACGGCAGGCTACCAAAGATGCAGGGAGAATCGCTGGTCTCGATGTCAAACGGATTATCAACGAGCCAACCGCCTCGGCTTTGGCCTATGGATTAGATAAGAAAAAGGATGAGATGGTTGCGGTGTATGACTTTGGGGGTGGAACATTCGATATCTCTATCCTCGAAGTAGGGGATAACGTGGTCGAGGTGAAAGCGACCAATGGGGATACTCATTTGGGAGGAGATAATTTTGACCAGCGGATCATCGATTGGCTTATTGCCGAATTCAAAAAGGATCAGGGGATTGATCTGAGCAAGGATAAGATGGCCTTACAACGACTCAAGGAGGCGGCGGAAAAGGCCAAAATAGAGCTCTCTTCAACAATGGAAACGGAAATTAATCTTCCGTTTATTACTGCAGATGCCTCAGGCCCCAAACATCTGAGCATGAAGTTGACCCGAGCCCGATTTGAGCAGATGGTCAAAGATCTTATTGAAAAGAGTATCGGCCCCTGTCGCCAGGCTCTGGAAGACGCTAATTTGAAGCCAAGTGATATTGATGAAGTGGTACTGGTGGGTGGATCCACACGTGTACCGCGGGTCCAGGCTCTCGTGAAAGAGCTGTTTGAAAAAGAGCCTCATAAAGGAGTAAATCCAGATGAAGTGGTGGCTTTAGGAGCAGCTGTTCAGGCCGGTGTCTTGGGTGGTGAGGTCAAAGATATTCTCTTACTCGATGTCACACCACTCTCTTTGGGTATCGAAACCCTGGGTGGGGTCATGACCAAGCTTATTGAACGGAACACGACCATCCCTACCCGCAAAAGCGAGATTTTCTCCACAGCAGCGGATAATCAGACAAGCGTAGAAATTCATGTGCTGCAAGGGGAACGTGAAATGGCCCGGGATAATCGTACCCTGGGGAAATTTAACCTGGTCGGTATTCCTCCTGCTCCACGTGGCGTTCCACAGATCGAGGTCACTTTTGATATCGATGCTAATGGGATCTTGCATGTGTCAGCCAAAGATCGAGGAACTGGAAAAGAACAGGCCATTACCATTTCTGGGTCTACTGGTCTCAGTAAAGAAGAAATCGATCGGATGGTCAGAGAGGCGGAGATGCACGCCGCTGAGGATAAGAAGCGGAGAGAAGAGGTAGAGCTGCGTAACCGTGCCGATTCGCTTATCTACACGACCGAAAAGACTCTCGAAGAAAATCGTGATAAACTCTCAGCCGGAGATATTCAATCGGTAGAAGAGGCCTTGAAAGAGGCCAAACAGGCTCTGGAGAAGGGGGATGCAGAACGTATTAAAACCACGATGGATCGGCTTACCAAAGCCTCGCATAAACTGGCTGAGATTATGTACCAGAAAGCCCAGCAACAGGCGGGTCCTGAGCCAGGTTCTGGCTTTGCAGGGAGCAGAGGCCAAAGTAGTGGACCCGAGAGCGATGTGGTAGATGCGGAATTCGAGGATACTGATAAACGGTAAAGTGACTATCGCGGATAAGAGTATGAAAGCCTGAGTCTTCTCCTCTGGGGCGATACAGGTTAGTCATTTGCTGTGTTAGGCCAGTTCAGCAGAAATATGCTCGAGATGGTTTCACTACACAGGTACAGAGGACACGGAGGTGCCCATTACGGGCTAGATTATGGATTTTAACATTGATTTTCTGTGTCCTCTGCGTTTCTTGCGATGCCATACAGAGAAGTACACTCGGATTCGTGGTGAATTGTAAGAACGATTCAGTTGCCCAGAGACTCGTGTTGTTATGGACCAGGGCATATGGGAGGGAGGTTCTGGAAACCTCTATACATGGAAGGAAACCACTCCCAGGTAAAAAGGCAAGGCTTTCTTAAGCAAGAAAATCTATGCAACAAGTTGTTTGAGGTGATGCCACATGAGACACAAAAAAAAAGAAGAATTCTTTACGATAAGTGTGGTCTCAAAAATGTATGATATTCATCCGCAAACTCTTAGATTGTACGAGCGAGAAGGATTGTTAGCTCCGCATCGTTCTGAAGGGAATCATCGGCTTTACTCCCGTGAAGATCTCCAAACCCTTTCTATCATTTTGAGTCTCACCAGAGATTTGGGAGTTAATCTGGCCGGCGTGGATGTCATTTTGAGTATGCGGGAAAAGATGCAATCTATGCAACAGCATGTCGAAGAGTTGCGGCGTGTCGTTCGAGAAAAAACTGGAAAAAACTCTAGTACTACTATTCCAATCGAAGAGTAAAAAATTATACTTTATAAATTTTCTGTGAGGACCCAGTCCTCTCTTGTTAAAGTAAAGAGGAGTATGCTATGACCACAAATTCCCTGAAGACGGCTATTCTGCTTGGCTTGTTAACCGGACTGATCCTCTTGATAGGGGACTATTTCGGTGGAAGTCAAGGATTATATGTGGCTTTTTTCTTTGCCTTGCTCATGAATATCGGGAGTTATTGGTTCTCGGATAAGATTGTACTATCGCTTTATAGAGCGCGGGAAGTGACGGAAGCGGAAGCACCTCGTCTCTATGCGATGGTACACTCTCTTAGTCAACGAGCCGGGCTTCCGATGCCCCGTGTCTATATTATTCCAACACAGACTCCGAATGCGTTTGCAACGGGACGGAACCCGCAGCATGCGGCTGTAGCGGTTACGGAAGGGATTCTTAATCTGTTGAGTCGCGAGGAATTGGAAGGGGTATTGGCGCACGAGCTGGCGCATATCAAACATCGCGATATTTTGATTAGCACTATCGCAGCCACCTTGGCTGGAGCAATCATGATGCTGGCTAACATGGCTCGGTGGGCGGCCTTTTTTGGAGGATTTGGCGGTCGAGATGACGAAGACCGAGGGGGAGGGGTATTTGGTCTTCTCCTCCTGGCTATTCTAGCTCCTCTTGCCGCTATGCTCATCCAGATGGCCATTTCACGCTCACGAGAATACCTGGCTGATGAGGGTGGAGCGCGAATCGCTGGGAGTCCTGACGGGTTGGCTAATGCTCTAGAAAAACTTGAGTACGCCGCACGTCATGGATATCATCTCGATGCTAACCCAGCGACTGCCCATCTCTTTATTGTTAATCCTCTCTCCAGCCGATCCTTGATGAGCCTTTTTAGTACACATCCCCCTATGGAAGAGCGTATCAGACGGCTACGGAGTATGCGACGACGGTAAGCGTAGTCCTGACAATGAAAGGGGATAGGGATCTTTGCTCGATCCGAGCAAGAAGCCTATCCCTTTTGTTTCCACTCATTTCCACTTTGTTTCTGAAAATTCATAAACAGATTGTCCGTGAATATAAACCATAAGGAGGGAAGTAGTAATGGAGGAGGCTACTGGTCGTTGGGAGAAAACTGACGAAGAGGAGGCACCAACCTTTCGAGTAACTGACCGCCGTTTCTGGGTAAATCCAAAAGAAGGGGATGGATCACAGATCGAAGAACAAAAGCCTTCTTCTCTCTACCCTACCTATGTCGAGCAGCTCAAAGCTCAGCTTGAAGAGCAAGAAAGAAAAGTGCAGAGTTATATCCAAAAGGTAAATGAAGAGAATGAAGAGTTCCGTAAACGCACCGAACGAGAGCTACAAAAACAAATAGCCCTATACAAGGGGCAGTTTTTAGAACGCCTGCTCCCGGTAGTAGATAATCTCGAACGAGCCTTAGCTAGTGCACAGACCTCAGAGAACTTTATGGCTTTTCTAGAGGGAATTCGGCTTGTGCATGCTCAATTTCTTGCTCAATTGAAAGAAGAGGGTGTGGAACCCATAGAAGCCCTCCATAGACCTTTTGATCCGGTAACGGATGAGGCGATTGGGGTGGAAGAAGTGGTTGATATAACCCAAGACAACTTGGTACTCCAAGAGATAGAAAAGGGCTATCTCGTGCTAGGGAGGTTATTGCGGCCAGCAAAAGTTATTGTAGGAAAAGCCAAGAAAGCGCCAGAGGGAAACAACAACGTCGAAGAAAAGTGAGGATAAAATAAGGTTATGCAGAGTGGAAAGCGCGATTACTACGAAGTGCTTGGCGTATCAAGAAATGCTACTCCAGAAGAAATCAAAAAAAGCTATCGCAAGCTTGCCATGCAGTATCACCCAGATCGCAATCCGGGTGACAAGGAAGCGGAAGAAAAATTTAAAGAGGCAGCCGAAGCCTATGAGGTGCTCCGAGATCAGGAAAAACGGAGTTTATACGATCGGTTTGGACATGAAGGATTACGAGGAGCTGGTTTTAGCGGATTTCGAGGTTTTGAAGATATTTTCTCAAGTTTTGGAGACATCTTTGAAGACTTTTTTGGTTTTGGTACGCGGAGCAGACGCCGGCATGGTCCCCAACGAGGGGCTGATCTACGGTATGATCTGGAAATTTCCTTCCTAGAAGCAGCTCTCGGCACGGAAAAGGAAATCGAAATTGCTAAAGGGGTACGCTGCGAGGTTTGTCGCGGGTCTCGAGCCAAACCTGGCACCGCTCCGGTTACCTGTCCCACCTGTCAGGGACGAGGCCAGGTTACCCGCACGCAAGGGTTCTTTAGTGTCAGCACAACGTGCCCTCATTGTCGAGGAGAGGGGATCATGATAGCTGAGCCCTGTCCAGAATGTCAAGGGAGAGGGGTAATCCTCAAGCAAAAGAAAATCTCTTTGAAAATTCCGGCAGGAGTAGACACTGGCTCTCGTCTTCGCCTGAGTGGCGAAGGGGAAGAAGGGGTAGGGGGAGGACCGCCCGGAGATCTCTATGTCATTCTGAGCGTGCAACCACACGAGTTTTTCCGACGAGAGGGCAACGATCTGATTTGTCAAATCCCTCTCTCCTTTCCACAAGCAGCTCTAGGAGCAGAGCTTGATATTCCAACCTTAAATGGCTCCCGAAGGCTTACCATACCCCCAGAAACTCAAAGCGGTGAAGTTTTTGTGTTACGAGGAGAAGGAATCAAAGATCTTCGTGGTTATGGGAGAGGAGACCTCCATGTCGAAGTAGTGGTCAAAACTCCCACTGATCTCACCGCGGAACAAAAAGAGTTGTTGCGAGAATTTGAAAAATTAGAACAGGAGAAAATAGGGAAAAAGCGCGAGTCGTTCTTCTCGCAGCGGAAAAGTTTTTGGAATCGAGGTAGAGAGTAAGGAAAGAGGACAGTATGGACGAGAAAGAAAGTCAAGAAGAGAAAGGTTTTCGGGTCAGTGATAGACGTTTTACAGCCAAAACAACGAGCAAAGAAGCCGGAGCAAAGAGTTCCCCACCATCCTCTGACCAGGCAGAGCAGGTCCATACACTGCCGCCGGTCAATTTTTCTACCTTTCTCTTTTCTCTAAGCAGTGCGGCTATGATGTATTTTGGGGACATCGCCGATCCAGTTTCCCAGCAAAAAACGAAAAATCTTGCCCTTGCAAAACAGCATATCGATATTCTCGCTCTGCTCCAGGAAAAGACCAAAGGGAACTTAACGGCTGAGGAAGAGAACTTGCTGGAAGAGCTCCTCTACAATCTGCGTATGCGGTATATTCAAGAACGTAAGAAGAGATAGCTTCCTTATCGAACCGGGTTAAAGGATCAGCATCGCATCGCCATAGCTATAGAACCGGTAACCATGGGTAATGGCTTCTTGATACGCTTTTTTGATGAGCTCTTTTCCGGCAAATGCAGAAACGAGCATGAGCAGAGTTGAGCGGGGCAGATGGAAATTGGTAAGCAGGCTATCCACTACTTGAAAATGATACCCAGGATAGATAAAGAGGTCAGTTTGCCCTGTCCAGGCTCTTATTAGCCCTCTTGAAAGTGCCGCACTTTCAAGTGCGCGGGTAGTTGTAGTGCCTACAGCAATAAGACGCTTCCCTTCCCGTTTATTTTGATTAATCCGTTCGGCGGTTTCTGGTGGAATCACAAAAAACTCTGTTTCCATGCGATGTTCTTCTACGCGTTCTGTCCTTACAGGAAGAAAGGTCCCTGGACCAACATGCAGAGTGAGAAAGAGTCGCTCGATCCCTTTAGCCTCTAATTGATCGAAGAGGCGAGGAGAAAAGTGGAGACCAGCCGTGGGAGCAGCAACCGAACCCCAAGTGGTGGCATAAATCGTTTGATACCTTTCCCAATCCATTTTGGCTAGATCTTGGTTACTTTCCTTTCGATGGATATAAGGAGGCAGGGGAACCTGACCATAAGCGAGGAGCTGGTCCCAGAAATGGCTTGTCTCACTAAAGACTACCTCTGCCTTTCCCTCCTGCTTTTTGATCACAGTTGCGTGCAGGTGTCCTTCTGCCAGACAGAGTGTATTCCCCTCGCGTATACGCGCATAGGGTTTCAAGAGGGCTTCCCAGCGCCCTGTTTCCAATTCTCGCAGGAGGAGAAGCTCGACACGTCCTCCGCTCTCCATTTTTGTGCCGACAAGCCTTGCTGGGAAAACTTTGGTATTGTTGAATACGAGAAAATCACGATCAGAGGAGAGGAGGGTAGGAAGTTGATCAAAACGGGTATGCTTAATACGCTGCTCTGCCCTGGAGAGGACGAGCAGACGTGAATGATCTCTCTCCGGGAGTGGATATTGTGCTATCGCTTCCGGGGGAAGATCATAATCGAACTCAGAGATATCCATGTTTACCTCCTTTTTTCCCAGTTAGATAATATTCTCTTATTTGCGCAGAAAAAGATTGAGGAGCAGGGTGAGCAAAATACTCAGAAGAATCGAGGTGGCGAGAGGAAAATAAAAGCGAAAGTTCCCTCGGGTATAGACGATATCGCCGGGCAGTTTTCCCAGCCAGGGAATCTTGCTAGCCAGTAATATGATTCCTCCTAAGACGAGCAGGAAGATTCCAAGACCAATAAGAAGCTTTCCAAAGGGAGTAAAATCATTCATCTCTGTCTATTCCTACCACAATTTTCCCTGGTCTTCAGGACAGGTACTCTGAGGGACTATTCCAAAATGTTGATAGGCCAACCGGGTAACCATTCTCCCCCGAGGAGTTCTCTGAAGAAATCCTTGTTGTATGAGAAAGGGTTCATAGACATCTTCAATAGTCTCTACTTCTTCGCTCAAGGCAGAAGCGATGGTTTCAATACCAACCGGTCCCCCATCGAATTTTTCGATAATGGTCAAAAGAAGCTTGCGATCCATAATATCGAGGCCCTTGGGATCGATTTCGAGCAAGGTTAGAGCTTCCTGGGCAACCAGACCGGTAATAATGCCCTCTGCCCGTACCTGGGCATAGTCCCGTACGCGACGCAAGAGGCGATTAGCAATACGGGGGGTACCACGTGACCGTTTAGCAATCTCATGCCTTCCTTCTGCGTCTAAAGCGATTTTTAGTAGCACCGCATTACGGGTTAAAATTTGTTCTAACTCGGATACCTGATAATAATTCAACCGATTCACCACGCCAAAACGATCGCGCAGTGGAGAGGTTAACAGGCCAGCTCGTGTGGTAGCACCGATCAGGGTAAAACGGGGCAAATCAAGTTTGATAGTGCGAGCACTTGGCCCTTGGCCAATAATAATATCAAGCTGTCCATCTTCCATCGCAGGATAGAGGGCTTCTTCCACAGGACGATTCAGCCGATGGATCTCATCGATAAAGAGCACATCATGATCAGACAGATTAGTTAAGATAGCCGCGAGGTCACCAGCTCTTTCCAGAACTGGCCCAGAAGTACTTTTAATATTGACTCCCATTTCCGTAGCGATAATATGCGCCAAAGTGGTTTTGCCTAACCCAGGAGGGCCATACAGGAGGACATGGTCTAAGGCGTCACCCCGTTGTTTAGCTGCTTCTACGAAGATCTGTAAATTCTCAACAATTTTCGTCTGACCTATATAGTCCTGGAAGCAGCGTGGTCGAATGCTTTGATCAACAGGTTCGTCTTCTGCCCACGGATCTAGCACCTGTCTTTTCATCGTAAGGGTCCTCAGAAAGCTTTGCTGGTACCAAGCCTTTTCAATGAAGCCTTAATAAAGTCTTGTACCGACCATGATCCGGTGTCCTGCTCTCGGATGAGCCGTCCAAGAATATCCTCGGCTACACTACGTTGATATCCGAGACTGAGCAGCGCAGCGAGAGCATCTTCGAGAACAGAGGAGAGCCCTGTAAATTCAGGAGGAGTAGAGGTGATCCGATCTTTCAATTCAAGAATGATCCGCTCAGCCATGCGTTTTCCTATCCCTGGAATGGCTTGAATTCTCTCGATATTCCCCTGAGCCACTGCGCAATAAAACTCGTCACTGGCAATGCTGGAGAGAATAGCCAAAGCCAATTTAGGGCCGATTTTAGAAACTTTCAGAAGCAATTCAAAGAGGTCTTTTTCTTCTTTAGAGCAGAAGCCAAAGAGTATGATGGCATCTTCTCGTACATGAGTATGGACGAGTAAGGAGACTTCTTGCGAAAGCCTAGGGAGTTTATAATAGGTAGAGAGAGGTATAGAAAGTTGATAGCCAACACCATGGACATCCACGACAATGGATTCCACTGCTTTAGAAACTAATGTACCTCTGAGACTGGCAATCATGCATTGTATCTTGCATTCTTCTGAGAGAGGTATTGTTGTCGGATGCGCGTGGTATGAAGATGGCAGAGAGCCACCGCGAGAGCATCCGCCGCGTCTTTTTCTTTTAAAAGATTTGGGAGTCGAAGCAGACGTGTTATCATATGCTGAATCTGAGTTTTCTCTGCTCGGCCATAGCCTACAATCGCTTGTTTAATTTCCAGAGGAGAGTATTCTACGATCTCTATGTTCGCCTGAGCTGCCGCCAAGAGGATCACTCCTCTCACATGACTCAGTATCATAGCGCTTTTGACATTTTGAGCGAAGAAGAGACTTTCTACTGCCAGCACCTGGGGAGAAAATTGAGCACACAGATGAGAGACCTGTCTGTAAATCCGGTTCAGTTTCTGTGGGAAGGACTCACCTGCCTCTGTTTTAATCGTCCCCCAGCTCAAGGTCTGAGGAGGCTCTATCGTCGTATCCACAAGGACTCCATACCCTGTCCTCTGTGTTCCTGGATCAATACCTATAACGGTTGTCATTTTAGTATTCCATACTACTACACAGCAGCTTCAGACATCACTTCTTCCGGAATATCAAAATTGGCATACACATGCTGGACATCGTCGTGATCTTCCAAGGCTTCCATCAACTTCAACATTTGCTGGGCTTGTTTTCCTTCCAGTTTGACCGTAGCCTGAGGAATCATACTAATTTCGGCCACACTCATCTCAATATTTTGTTCTTCTAGTGCCCTTTTTACCCACTCAAAATCTTCGCTGGTGGTGAGGATCTCATAGACATCATCATCTGCCTTAATATCTTCGGCTCCGGCTTCTAGAGCGAGTAACATCAACTCTTCTTCGTCCTTTTGGCTCTTATCGACCACAATGAGCCCTTTTTTATGGAACATCCAGGCCACACATCCTGTTTCCCCCAGATTCCCACCATGTCGAGAGAAAAGATGGCGGAGTTCTGCAACCGTTCTATTCTTGTTATCAGTGAGTACGGTGCATAAGATCGCGACTCCACCCGGACCGTATCCTTCGTATACAATCTCTTCAAAAGAAGTCCCTTCTCCTTCTCCTGTACCTTTTTGGATAGCGCGGTGAATATTGTCCTGGGGCATATTCACCGCCTTAGCGGCTTGTATGGCCGTGCGGAGGCGTGGATTGGCCTCCGGATCTCCTCCTCCCTGACGCGCGGCCACCGTTATTTCTCGAATCACTTTTGTAAAAATCTTTCCACGTTTGGCATCGACAGCGGCCTTCTTGTGCTTAATAGAACTCCACTTTGAATGTCCAGACATGGTCTTCCTCCTTCGCTAAATCAATCCGCCCTCTTGGGTGCCACTTATGGCTAGTAGCGGCTCTTCAGGGGCAGTTTTTGGTAAAAAGAAAGAAGCACTCCGAAAAGAGAGATTTTTCGGTATTTGGAAGAATGTAGCATATTGAAGAGATCTTGTAAAGGGGAAACCCATTAGAGAGAGGGAAGGGAAAAGGCAAAAAAAATTCCCGGCAGTGACCTACTCTCCCACACAGTTACCCATGCAGTACCATCGGCGCTGAAGGGCTTAACTTCCGTGTTCGGAATGGGAACGGGTGTTTCCCCTTCGCTCTAACTACCGGGAATTTGCGGATGCTATTCTGGTTAATAAACAGACAGGAGAAAGAGACGACAGATAACGCGGGGTCAAGCCGCTCGACCGATTAGTATCCGTACGCTACATCGGTTACCCGATGTCCACGGCGGACCTATCAACCTGGTCGTCTTCCAGGGGTCTGTGCATGGAAGATTCCATGCGGGAGAGCTTATCTTCAGGAGGGGTTCCCACTTAGATGCATTCAGCGGTTCGCCCGTCCGGACATAGATACCCAGCTGTGCCCCTGGCGGGACAACTGGTACACCAGCGGTCCGTCCATCCCGGTCCTCTCGTACTAGGGACAGCCCCTGTCAACTCTCCTACGCCCACGACAGATAGGGACCGAACTGTCTCACGACGTTCTAAACCCAGCTCGCGAATCGCTTTAATGGGCGAACAGCCCAACCCTTGGGACCGGCTTCAGCCCCAGGATGCGATGAGCCGACATCGAGGTGCCAAACCTTCCCGTCGATGTGAACTCTTGGGGAAGATCAGCCTGTTATCCCCGGCGTACCTTTTATCCGTTAAGCGACGGCCCCACCACACAGTGCCGCCGGATCACTAAGCCCTGCTTTCGCACCTGCTTGACCTGTCGGTCTTGCAGTCAAGCTCCCTTCTGCCTTTGCACTCAACAGCTGGTTGCCATCCAGCTTGAGGGAACCTTCGGGCGCCTCCGTTACTCTTTAGGAGGCGACCGCCCCAGTCAAACTACCCGCCTAGCAGGGTCCCCCTGACGGATTGCCATACAGGGGTGAGCCAGACACTGTTCGCAGGGTGGTATTTCAAGGACGGCTCCCCGGAAACTAGCGTCCCCGGTTCTCAGCCTCCCACCTATCCTACACAGCCAACAGCGGCTAGCACTACTAGGGTATAGTAAAGGTGCACGGGGTCTTTCCGTCCCGTCGCGGGTAGCCGGCATTTTCACCGGCACTACAATTTCACTGAGCCCCTCGTGGAGACAGCGGCCAAGTCGTTACGCCATTCGTGCAGGTCGGAACTTACCCGACAAGGAATTTCGCTACCTTAGGACCGTTATAGTTACGGCCGCCGTTTACTGGGGCTTCGGTTTGGAGCTACGTGGTTGCCCACCTCACCCCGCCCCTTAACCTTCCAGCACCGGGCAGGCGTCAGACCCTATACGTCGCCTTACGGCTTAGCAGAGTCCTGTGTTTTAAGTAAACAGTCGCTTGGCCCTGGTCCCTGCAACCACCTCGGGCTTCCCCAGCTTTTGGGTTCACCCTACCGTGGCACTCCTTCTCCCGAAGTTACGGAGCCAGTTTGCCGAGTTCCTTCACGAGGGATCACTCACGCGCCTTAGGATTCTCTCCTCACCTACCTGTGTCGGTATGCGGTACGGTCACCTATCGTCCTCCCTAGAGGTTCTTTCTTGGCCACTAGGTCCCACCAGTTTGTGTCCTTGCGGACTCCCCATCGCCGCTCGGAGTTTTCAGGAATCTGGATTTGCCAGATTCCCCTCCTACCAGCTTGCACCGGCACTTCCAATCGCCGGCTGGCTTCCCCGGTGGCGTCACCCCATCGGTACAAACGTTCGATCGGTGGTACGGGAATATTCACCCGTTTCCCATCACCTACGCCTTTCGGCCTCAGCTTAGGAACCGACTAACCCTGGGTGGATGCTCCTTGCCCAGGAACCCTGAGGTTTTCGGCGAACGCGGATTTCACACGTTTTCATTGTTACTTATGCCGACATACTCACTTCGCCTGTTTCCACCAGTCCTCACGGTCTGGCTTCGCGCTCAGGCGAACGCTTCCCTACCCCGCCAGATCCATGATCTAGCAGTCGCCGTTTCGGTGCTCGGCTTGAGCCCCGTTACATTGTCGGTGCCACTACACTTGACCAGTGAGCTGTTACGCTTTCTTTAAAGGATGGCTGCTTCTAAGCCAACCTCCTGGTTGTCTGAGCACAGCAACTCCCTTGCCCACTAAGCCGAGACTTCGGGACCTTAACGGACGATCTGGGCTATTTCCCTCTCGACGATGAAGCTTAGCCCTCACCGTCTGACTCCTGCGGTATCACACTCGAGCTTCGGAGTTTGGTTGGGGTTGGTAGCCTGGTAGGGCCCCTAGTCCATCCAGTGCTCTACCCCCGAGGTGAACCCCGCAAGGCTATACCTAAATATATTTCGGGAAGAACCAGCTATCACCGAGTTCGCTTAGCTTTTCACTCCTACCCACAGTTCCTCCGATCAGTTTGCAACCTGAACCGGTTCGGGCCTTCAGCGCGTGTTACCGCGCTTTCACCCTGACCATGGGTAGCTCACCCGGCTTCGGGTCCCCCACTCGTGACTTAACGCCCTTTTCAGACTCGCTTTCGCTCCGGCTCCACCTGACGGCTTAACCTTATGCCACGAACGAGGACTCGTCGGCCCATTATGCAAAAGGTACGCGGTCGCCCCGCTAAGTTGCCTTAGCAGCGGGCTCCCACCGCTTGTAAACAGACGATTTCAGGTACTCTTTCACTCCCCTCACTGGGGTACTTTTCACCTTTCCCTCACGGTACTTGTCCACTATCGGTCGGTCGAGAGTAATTAGCCTTGGGAGGTGGGCCTCCCAGCTTCCCACGGGGTTCCTCGTGTCCCGTGGTACTCAGGTACTAGAAGCACGAAGCCACTGTCTTACGTATACCGGACTCTCACCTTCTTTGGTAGGCCGTTCCAGACCTTTCTACTTGGACATTGGTTTATCACTTCGCGGCAATGATGGCGCATCGCCCCCTCTAGACCTCCAACCCGAACTCCACAACGCCGCCATGCTTGACATGGAATTCGTTTGGGCTGAGACCGTTTCGCTCGCCACTACTCAGGTCTTCGCATTTGCTTTCTTTTCCTTCGGGTACTGAGATGTTTCACTTCCCCGAGTTCGCCCGTCGTAAAGACGTGTCTGAGCATTACCTCAGACGGGTTTCCCCATTCGGGTATCATCGGATCAAAGCCTGCTTGCGGCTCCCCGATGCATTTCGCTGCTTGCCACGCCCTTCATCGCCTTCGACCGCCAAGGCATCCACCGTCTGCTCTTTCTATCTTGACCCGCGTTTCTTTCTCGTAATTTTTCTATCGTCTCTTATTTTCCTGTCAAAGAACAAAGCCAAAACTGGTCTGGCCTCTCTAGTTCTGTTTTGAGAAATCTCCCAGTTTTACTCCTGGTGGAGAATACCGGATTCGAACCGGTGACCTCCGCCTTGCAAGAGCGGCGCTCTCCCAACTGAGCTAATTCCCCAGCATTTCTCAGCTGTTCGCTACCTTCCTTACTATGGGCCTACCTGGATTTGAACCAGGCACCTCACGCTTATCAGGCGTGCGCTCTAACCACCTGAGCTATAGGCCCAATTCTTAACTTTCTACTCTCAAAAAGCGCACCCCACTCAGCCTATAGCCAGTAAAATAATAAGGAAGTATAAGGAGGCACATTATTGAATAGGGACGACCTTGGGAGGTCTCTACAGCATGAACATGTCCTGCTCACGCCTGGTTCTCCCTAGAAAGGAGGTGATCCAGCCGCAGGTTCCCCTACGGCTACCTTGTTACGACTTCACCCCAATCATTGACCATACCTTCGGCGCTTACCTCCCTTACGGGTTGGCCCAGCGACTTCTGGTACAGCCAACTTTCGTGGTGTGACGGGCGGTGTGTACAAGGCCCGGGAACGTATTCACCGTGGCATGGCTGATCCACGATTACTAGCGAT